>ERZ887942.62-NODE-62-length-82131-cov-21.097824_pt1 | contig 82131 bp, 80 predicted proteins | sample MGYA00521099_ERZ887942 | MGnify/ENA primary metagenome ERZ887942 (study PRJEB32303, sample SAMEA104408605) | aquatic metagenome | biome: Brackish water; feature: Pelagic; material: water | place: Baltic Sea | collected 2014-06-07T06:48:00 | depth 16,251 m ... | reverse complement strand
AAAAAATACTCCCAATGGCCAATGCTCTTGGTGTTTTCCCTGACCGTAGGGGGCCTCGGCATTTTCTCATTCCTTCGCCTTCGCCCTCCTCCGCTCCTCGCTGCTCTGCGTGAGCCCTCCTCCCCCCACTCAGCGTCCAAAGTGCCCGGTATGGGTATCCGCGTCTCTGCGCGAGCCTTCCAGAGCCCAAATCTCACTTAGTGATAGCATCTCCCTCCCCATTTCGTAAATTCCCCCTCTTATGCGATTCGCTCTAACATCTCTCCTCTTACTCACCTCGCCCCTCCTCGCGAAGGACTTCGCCCAAAGCCCCAAGCTCCACGCCAAGGACACTCAACGTCTCCACGAGCTCTCCGCCGACATCGCCGGACTCGAAACCCTCGAGCTTTTCGTCAATGACCTCGGCAACGAATCACACGACTGGGCCGCCTGGGTCAATCCCACTTTCCACACCAAAGACGGTAAAAAAATTGCCGTCACCAAAAAACACATCGCCCATTCTGAACAAGCATGGCAGAGTCTACAGCTCAATAAATCCGTCGGCGGAGGAGCCCTGAAAATCGATGGCAAAGCCTACGACCACGCCCTCGGCACCCACGCCAAGTCCACCATTCAGCTGCGCGTTCCCAAAGGAGCCCTGAAATTCACCGCCCAGGTTGGCATCGACGATGGAGGAGCCAAACAAGGCGGCAAAGTCTCGGAAGCGGCCGTCCAATTCACCATTCGCACCCCCAAAGGGCCCAAGGATCCCAATGCCCCCTGGGAATCCGATCTCGAACACAAACTCGTCAATCTCGAACAGTTTAAACTCCCCGAAGGTCTCGAAATCAGCGTTTGGGCCACCTCGCCCCATCTTTATAATCCCACCAACATCGACTTCGACCACGCCGGACGCATGTGGGTCGCCGAAGGCGTCAACTACCGCCGCCACAACGGACGTCGCCCCGGCGGTGACCGCATCGCCGTCGTGCAGGACACCAATGGCGATGGCAAGGCCGACACTTCCCACACCTTCGTGCAGGAAAAAGGACTCGTCGCGCCCCTCGGCGTCGCCGTCTTCGACAACGTCATCTACGTTTCCCAGCCGCCCGAGCTCCTCGTCTACACCGACGTCAACCGCGACCTCAAGTTCGACCCCGCCGTCGATAAGCGCGAAGTCCTCCTCACCGGCTTCAATGCCAAGAACCACGACCACTCCCTCCACTCCGTGACCGGCGGACCGGATGGAAAACTCTACTTCAACAACGGAAACTGCGGCGCGGTCTTCAAGGACAACTCCGGCAAGAACTTCTATATGGGCGGACCTTACAAAGGCGGCGGCGGCGAATGGCCTGCCGACCACCTCGCCGTCTCCGGCAAACGCTCGGATGATGGCCACATCTGGACTTCCGGCTTCACCGTCCGTATGAATCCCGACGGCACCAACGCCGAAATCATCGGCCACGGCTACCGCAACTCTTATGAGCAATCGCTCGACTCCTTCGGCAACGCCTTCCAAAACGACAACGACGATCCACCGGCCTGCCGCGTCTCCTACATCCTTGAATACGGCTGTGCCGGCTACTTCACCCGCGACGCCCAGCAAGGCTACCGCGCGGTCAAACGCCCCGGTCAGGATCACGGACGCGCCCACTGGCGTCAGGACGATCCCGGCACCATGGACGTGGGACACATCTACGGCGGCGGATCCCCCACCGGCGTAACGATGTATGAAAACGGAGCCCTCCCGGAGAGCTTCAACGGCTCCTTCTTCTCCTGCGAGCCCGGAAAAAATACCGTCTTCCACTACAAGCCCGAGCCAAAAGGCGCGGCCTTCAAACTCGAGCAAAAAAACCTCACCACCACCAACCCCAACAAACAATATGCGGGTTCAGACTTCGTCGGCGGTGGTGCTGATATGAACGACAACAAGATCCTCTTCCGTCCTTCCGACGTCGCCGTCGGACCCGACGGAGCGATTTACATCTCCGATTGGTATGACGCCCGCGTCGGTGGCCACAGCGACCGCGATGAAACCTGCTCCGGCACCATCTATCGCATTGCTCCCAAAGGCTTTAAATCGAACGTCCCCAAGTTCGACCTCAAGACCGTCGAAGGAGCCATCACCGCCCTGAAGAGCCCCGCCATCAACACCCGCTTCCTCGGCTTCACCGCCCTCAAGGAAATGGGAGAACAAGCTCTCCCGGCATTGCGGCAGTTTGCCGATGAAAGCAATCCCATGATCGCAGTTCGTGCCATCTGGCTTCTTCCCCACCTCGGTCAAAGGGGCCTCGAAGCATGCGTGAGACTCCTTGACCATGATGAACCTTTGGCCCGCCTCACCGCCTACCGTGCCCTGCGCCGTGCCGACCAAGACATCTTGCCTCACGCCGAGAAAATGGCCAACGACCCGAACCCGGGCATCCGCCGCGATGTCGCTCTCTCCCTCCGCGACCTCCCCGCCGCCAAGACGAAGCACATCTTCGCCAAGCTCGCCCCTCAAGTCGATCACACCGACAAGAATGCCATCGAAGCCATCGGCCTCGGTGCGGCCAACCAGGAATCGGAAATCTGGACTGCTATCAAGGCCGCGATGAAGCCCGGAGCTCCCCACGAATGGTCCGACCAATTCGCCAAACTCACCTGGCGTCTCTGGCCTGCAGCTGCTGTCGCCGATCTCGAGGCCCGCGCCAATCACCCTTCGCTCACCCCCGAGCAACGTGCCTTCGCCGTCGAATCACTCGCCTTCATTGACGACAAGTCCGCGGCCGAAGCCACCCTCAACCTCGCCACCAAAGGCCCCGCCCAAGGTGACGCCGCAAACTGGCTCCTCCGTAATGGCAACGGCGAATGGAAGAAATATGACATCGCCGGCGAACTCAAAAAACGTGGCATTTACGATCCCTCCAAAGTCGTCGTCACTGCCATCACCGCGCCCCAAGCCGATCCTCCCAAGTTCTCCGTCGAAGACGTGCTGAAACTGAAGGGTGATGCCGCAAAAGGAAAAACCACCGCAAACCGTTGCATTATGTGCCACGAGTTCAATGGAGCCGGCGTCAATTTCGGCCCCAATCTCAGAGGCTGGGGACAGGGTCAAACTCTCGACGTCATCGCCCGCTCGATCGTCGAGCCTTCCGCTGACATTTCCCACGGCTACTCCGGCTCCGGAGTGGCCCTGAAAAAAGGCGGGCAAGTGCACGGCATTGCCTCAAACGACGGCGACCCCCTCATCATGACTTCCACCGGAGGCATCACCCAGATGATCCCCCGCGATCGCATCAAGAGCAAACGCCCCTACAAGCTGAAGCACTCCCTCATGCTCTCAGCCGACCAAATGGCCCTCACCCCGCAGGACGTCGCCGACCTCGTCGCCTTCCTGAAGGAATACAAGTAAAGTAGACCTCATAACTCTCAAAACCGGTCCCGGCTTCCCGCCGCGGCCGGTTTTTTTGCGCCATTCAATTCCCCACCGCAAAAAGGGTAATCCAACGCAGGCTGACACCAACCCATTGCAGATTTGACCTCCTGCCCGATCTCACTCAAACTCTCAACAAATGGCAAAGATCATCATCGAAGGACCCGAGTTCTTTCTCCAGCGTCGCAAGGAGAAAGAAACTTCCCGTGCCTCCGACCAAGCCCGAATCGAGGCTGGTGAAGATCCTGCCAAGATCCAACGGGAAAATTCCATCTTCCCCGAAGGTCACTTCAAAGGTGCCAAGATCGCCAATCTTAAGGAGACGGTCGGGCAGTGAGCGGGGAGAAGGTCAGCATCGAGCCTTTCTTTTCTGTCCTTAAATCGCTCGACCAATCCGGCTCGGTTTACTTTTTGGAAGGAGGACAAGCCGTCAATCTGTGGACGAGCTACATCTACGACGAGTTTGGAAAAGACTCAGGACTTGAGCCTTATCTCCCCTTCACCTCAAAAGACCGCGACGTCTTCGTCGGCAAGGACGCCCTCCGCTTCTTCGAAAACGCGGCAGGCACCCTCTACAAATCCCAGTCCCCGGCAGAAGGCCAACCCGGAATCTACGTCCTTCCGGAAGATGACTCCCTCCACGTCGATCTCATGACCAGCGTCTACGGCATCCCCATGTCGCAAATCCCCCGCGATCAAGCGTGCCCAGCTGGTCGAGGGTCTCTTCGTCCTCTACCCCATTTATCTCTTCAAAGCAAAGTGCCACAATCTCGCCAAACTCCCTCAAGCCGGAAGACAAGATGGCAAGCACGTCGGCATGATGACCTGCATCCTGCCCGCTTATTTCTCTCTTCTTGCCGACGAACTTTCCGCAGGCAACCTCACCGAGCGCCAAGTCATCAAGGAACTCAAATTCCTCGTCGAAATTTGCACCAAAGATCGAGTCGTCAAACAGATCCTCCAACAGCAAGAGATCCCCCTCGAAAAGCTCATCCCAGCCGACCGCCTCACTTCAGATTCACACCCGGTCCTTAAGAAATTTCTGACCTCCATAGATTGATTGTTTTTGACAAAGGAAGGGAAGTTTCACCCCAGACATCCCGTATTCATATGCTATGAAACGCCTCCTCATCCTCGCCCTCTCAATCTCATCCCTCCTCGCCGACCCACCTCCGATCAATCCCAACATCGGGCACAATCACCACCATCATCGCCACGGTGACAAGCATGAGACTGAGGAAGCGACTCCCGAGCGCTTCGATACCTCACGCAAGAGCCCGGTCAAACTCCCCCTCCCCAAGGAACAAGACGCCTTCACCTTCATCGTCTATGGTGATCGCACCGGCGGACCTGACAGCGGCGTTTCCATCCTCGCCGATGCCGTCCGCGACACCAACCTCCTTGAGCCCGACTTCGTCATGACCGTCGGAGATCTCATCAACGGCTACAGCAACGAAGACGTCTGGATGAAGCAGATGAAGGAATACAAATCCATCATGAACGAGCTCGCCTGCCCCTGGTTCCCCGTTGCCGGAAACCACGACATCTACTGGCGGGGCCCGGACAAGTCAAAGAAGCCCGAAGGAGAAATGGAGACCGCCTACGAAATGCACTTCGGCCCGCTTTGGTATGCCTTCCAACACAAAAACTCCTGGTTCGTCGTCCTTTACTCGGATGAAGGCGATCCCAAGACCGGCGAAAAAACCTTCGGGAAGCCGGCCGCTCAAAAAATCAGCCCGGAACAATTCACCTGGCTGGATCAAACTCTCACGAAAGCCAAAGGCGCCGAGCACGTCTTTCTTTTCCTTCACCACCCCCGCTGGCTCGGACGCGGCTATGGCGACGATTGGGATCGCGTCCACAAACGTCTGAAGGATGCCGGAAACGTCTCCGCGGTCTTCGCCGGACACATTCATACCATGCGCTACGATGGCCCCAAGGACGGCATTGAATATGTCACTCTCGCCACTACCGGCGGCGGCCAGTCCGGAGCCATCCCGCAAGCCGGCTACCTCCACCACTATGACATCGTCACCGTCCGCAAGGATCGCATCTCCCTTGCCGCCGTTCCGGTGGGTGAAGTCCTCGACGTCCGCGAAATCACCGGCGACCTCGTCGCGCAAGTCAATCGGGTTAAAAGTTCCCCCGTAAGAATCACCCCTCCTCTCCCTCTCAAAAGCGATCTGGGAGGACGGCACGAAGTGACCGTCACCATCACCAATCCCAGCGACCGTTCCGTCGCCACCGTTCTTTCCCACAGCTCTCCGGGCGACTCTTTCAGCTGCCAACCGGATCACCATCACGCCACGATCAAAGCGGGAGAAACCCGGGATTTCACCTTCGCGCTCAGCTGGGATGCTTCGATCATGGCGGGAAGTTTTTCAACTCCAACATTCCACCTCGATTCGGAATATCTCGCCAAAGGCTTCGCCTACGAAATCCCTCGCCGCACCATCCCTGTCCCGCTCGACTTCCAGCTCACCCGGGACGATTCCCTCCCGAATGGAATTGCCCGGTTCAACGGAATGAACCAAGCTCTCTCTATTCCTTCCAATCGTTTCAAAATCAACAAAGAAGTGACGCTTGAATGCCGATTCAAAGCCGATTCCTTTCAGGGTCGGACTGGTCTTGTCAACAAGACCGAAAGCTCGGGCTACGGGATCTTCATCGGCAACGGACGTCCGGAATTCATCATTAATCTCGATGGGAAATACCTCCAGGTCTCCGCTCCGGCTCCTCTCCTAAAAACCGACACCTGGCACACTCTCGCGGGAGTTTACGATGGCAGGGAAGCCCGTCTCTATCTCGACGGAAAACTCCTCGCCACCGAAGCCCGGGAAGGCAAGCTCAAGGACAATCGCCTCCCCCTCATCATCGGTGCCGACGTGAACGGCAATGGCAAGGCCGTCGATCACTTCACCGGAGTGATCGACTGGGTTCGACTCTCCCCGAAAGCTCTCTATTCAGGATCGGAAGCCCCTACCCTAAAAGAGGTCAAAGGCGCCGTCATCGATCTCCAACTCAATGAAAATGTTGGCCCCTGGCATCCCGACTCTTCTCCCTCGAAAGCCCACGCCATGTCCACCGGCGGAGTCGTGATCGAGTCCATCAAGTAGCATCAATGCTTGAAATCGCGCTCACCATCCAGCTCCTTTCATGCGCAGCCATGACGGGTATTATCTGGATGGTTCAGATCGCGATCTACCCTCTATTCACTCGCCTAGAGGGCGATGTCTTTGACGACTACCACACCCGCTACATGAACCGGGTGCCCCTTGTCATCGCCCCCTTCATGCTTCTCGAAGCCACAAGTTGTGCCGCCTGCCTCTACCTCGGGGACTGGCGGGACTTCCCCTTCCCGACCATCCTGCTCGCCATCGCCTGGGCATCCACCGCTTTGATCCAGGTCCCCCAGCACGCGAAGCTCACCCCCGCCAAAGTCCCGGCCATTGTAAAAACAAACTGGATCCGAACCATCGCCTGGACCACCAGACTGATCATCCTTGCCATTTTACATTCCTCAAGTTCGTAGAATCAAAGTAAGCGAAGAAAAGAAATAAAGAACGATGATCTTGAAGACAAATGCATGGAGCCAGCGGTTAGCAACTACGAGATTGAAAGATGGAGCCTATCGAGATGAACTCCCCCCTATTCTTTCGTTCTGTTCAAACACACTGGCTTACAAAGACCTCGGGTAAATGCCCCTCGTAGGCCTGAGCCCCTGGTTCGTTGCAAAACTCCCGATGACGGACATGAGGTCCGTGGGCCTCGATCTCATCAGCCGATTGCGCCAAAAAATCCGCCAGCAAACGCAATTCCCTTGGTCCTCCGACAATCGTCAAGGATGGAAGTTTCGTCGAGGATCTTGCCTCGCTGATTTCACTTGCGAACAGCTCTAATGTCATCAGTCGAAAGTTAGCAAAATCCTCCCTTCACCTGCGAGAAAAATGACAGCGGGTTCGGAACCGCAGTATTCACCATGTTGGATCGCCAAATCGAATCAATTGGCGTAAGGTCAACCCGTGCCAACGCCTTCGAACGATCCGCTTCATGGAATCAAACTGGAACAGATGCTGACTCAATTGGAAGAGAGGTATGGATGGGATGAGCTCGCAGATCGAATTCGTATCCGCTGTTTTGCCAACAATCCCTCTCTCAAATCCTGCCTCAACTTTCTCCGCAAAACACCGTGGGCCCGCAACAAAGTCGAGATCCTCTACAAGGAAACCTTTTGTTAGTTCGCCCGGTCTCCCTATTTCTTCCTTCGCAGCGTATCAATTTCGACCTGCTTCTTTGCCACTTCGCTCTCAGTTTCTCCCAAAGGTTGGGGCTTCACCAACTTCTCACGATTGTAGCCAATATGCTTCATCCATTGTTTACTCCGATAACTCCGTAAGCGATCGATCTGATTGAAGAGAGGATCTTTTTGAATCGCTCCAAGATCTTCCGGCGGGACCTCCAAACCCAGGCCCTTCAAGATTGAGGTCGCCATCAACAAGTGTCCTTCTTTTCCAGGATGGACCCGGTCTCTTGAAAAAACCGTGGTCCGTGCATCGCGCGCCTTTCGCATCGCTGAATGGAGATCAATCACCTGAACGCCCTCTTCCTTGATGGTCATCTCCCAGGCCGCATAAGCGGTCATCACGCTGTCGTAGTTGAACTCGCCCTCCTTCGTCGTGGCATCGTAAATGGGCGGGGTCACAATGAAGATCTGTTCCACCCCTGCCGCTTTACAATCCTTGATGAGTCTTTTCACACCGGTTTTAAAAGCAGCGAATCGCTCGCCATCGAGTGACTTGTAAATTCCACAGTTAATCCCATAGCACGCGAAAACGACCTCGGGTTTCACCTTTCCGACCAAACGGTCAAAACGCTCAAAGAGACACGGTCGTGGAAAGCGCCCACCCGCGTGTCCGTTTTCACTGAGTCCGGAAAGGGTTTCACTCGAAAGGCCCAACGAATAGATGTCGAAGTCCTTCCCGGGATTGAGGCGCTGAAGATAGTAGGACGTGAAACCCACGTAGGTTCCGGCCTGGGTAATGCTGTCACCAAGAAAGACGGTCTTCTTGCCGGCGATTGAATCGACCGGGGAACCTGCCCAGGCCAGCGGACAAACAAAGAAAGCGAGAATGAGCGAGAGGATTTTGGATTTCATGGTGATTGGAATCCTCTCACTACGGTGACATGACAGGCGAAAGTTTCACTTTCGTCCACCAGGCGACGCCAAAGAATTTGCCCATGATAGCTCACCCAATTGGGTTCCTCGCAACAAAGGCAAAGGTCTCGAAACCTATATCAGGACCTCAACGCTTGGAACCATGGATTTTCCAGAGGGTGAGGCCTCGGATTTGTTCATGCTTGCCTCGCGAAGCGCCTCCCCCTTCGGTTTTCCGTCACTCCATGATGTGCGGGACATCCATGAACGAACCCGCTTTCTAGCAGAAGTAAGACGGACCCACGCGCCCCAAGGGGCCATCCTCATTGCAAAGCATCTCCGGGATCTCCCAAACTTCCTCGCCTACTCCATCGGGTTTCTCCATTTTCATTCACGCAAAACGTGGCATCAGGCCTTTGCCAGCGCCGGTCTCACCGTCTCTCATGAGGAGTGCCTCACTCCATTCGTCCGACTTTTCAAACTGACCCGCCCATGATTCCCTTCTCCAAATTCTCGGAATCGTCCTCATTCTGCTTGCCCTTCTCCATGTCATTTCCCCCCGCTACTTCCGCTGGAAGAAAGAACTCGCGGGACTCCGACTTATCTATCAGTTCTTTTGGTATTCATTCGAAAACTGGAAAGGCCAGCCCTTCGAAACCGTGATGCACATCCTCTTCACCATCCTGTGGCTCACTCTCACCGTCGTGTTCGCTCTCGCTGCGAGGCAACATTGACCTCACCCGGGACCGCTTCACGAATGGAAGCGAAGAGTTGACGAAATCGCCGTGGAAAGACCCTTTCCAATACCGAAATAGCAATACTTCATGCATTTCGTCGATCAATGACATAACGAAAACCCATTCTCGAAGGACAAGGAAATTGGTAATGGCTTTCCCGGCTTGAGTGATCACGACACCACTACAATTGCTGGAGTTAACCCCTACCACCTCATGTTTCAGGCGGGAAGAGGCGGAATACCCAATTGCTCGGGCAACGCGGTCCGGGGACGCCAGGTCAGAATTTCAGGATCACCGTTGGTGACCAACACGGTGTGCTCGAAGTGGCTGGAAGGGCGGCGATCGGAAGTTGAAACGGTCCAGCCGTCGTCGAGCCAATCGACAGTGCCTACTCCGGCGTTGATCATGGGTTCGATGGCGAGAATCATTCCCGCTTTTAGGATAGGAGACCGACCACCCGGATCGTAGTTGGGAACCTGGGGTTCCTCGTGAAGCTGACGCCCCACCCCGTGGCCGACGAGATCCCTCACAACGGTAAAACCAAAGCGGGTCACGTAGTTCTCCACCGAGGCACAAAGTTTATTAAGCGGCTCGCCCGCCCGCGCATGGGAAATTGCCACGAACAGCGATTCTTCGGTGACGGCGAGAAGACGCTTTTGCTCACCATTGATTTTGCCAACCGGCACGGTGAGGGCATTGTCGCCAATCCACCCTTGGCGTTTCACGCCCACATCCAGCTTCACGAGATCCCCGTCTTGAATGATACGATCGCCACCGATCCCGTGCACCACTTCCTCGTTCATGGAAATACAAGTGTAACCCGGGAAATCCCGGTATTTGTGGAAGGCACTCTTCACCTTGTGCCCGTCCATCAGGCAAAGGGCATACTCATCCACTTCCCGGGTCGTTTTTCCGGCTGCGATAAAGGCGGCAGTGCGCTGAAGAACATCACTCGCGACCTTCCCGGCCTCGCGCATTTGTTCAATCTCCTGCTTGGTTTTGATGGGGATCTTGGAACGCTTGGCCATGGCTCAATGAGGTAGGGACTCAAAGCGGGGGGGTCAAGACGAAGAGCGATTACCCGCAAACACGGGCATAGACTTCATCGGGCGAACCCGTCCCCTTCACGATACGGGCGCGCAACAAATCACAGTAGTAAGTGATGGCCGGAATCACGAGTCGACGATATTCGGCAAGACGATTCTCAAAGTTCGCCGAAGCATCGTCAGCTCTCGCAGCTAGCTTGCCGTGGCATTTCGGACAATCCGTCCCTTCTCCTTCGCGAGCGACCCGATGGCAATTCCCGCACTCCAAGCGACACCTCACGCGGCGGCGAAGTTCGTCATCAGGAACATGAAGAACGATCGCGAGGGGTTTGCTCTCGAGAGATTGATCAAGTGCCACTGCCTGCGGAACGGTGCGGGGAAAGCCATCGAGCAACCAACCGTTATTCTGTTCTCCGATCCACTCGAGGACCATCGGGATCATGATGTCATCGGGGACATAATCGCCACGTTCCAAAAAAGGGCGGGCGAGCTTTCCGAGATCGGTATCATCGCGAAGGGCGCGCCGTAAGAGCGCGCCCGTCGAAAGATAAGCCAAGCCGTTTTCATCGGCAAGACGCCGGCCCTGGGTCCCCTTCCCCGAGGCCGGAGGGCCGAGGAAGACGAGGTGCCGTGACTTCATTTACTGATTGATGAAGAAGGCCACGATGGCCACGAGGACGATCACGGCCAGAACCAACCAGATATAGAGGATGGAGGCACTGGAAGCCTGCTGACCGGAAACCTGCCGTTGCTGGCGGCCCTTGATTTTACCCTTACGGAGGAAACCATCATACTGGCGTTGCAAAAGGTGGGTCTCGATCTGACGCATCATATCAAGAAGCACCCCGACAAGAATGAGGAGACTGGTTCCACCAAAGAAGGAGGTCACGAGTCCACCGGGTTGCAGTCCCAGGGCAAGAGCCACAAAATAAGGCATCATGAAGATCAGGGTCAGGAAGATCGCACCGGCAAAAGTGAGGCGGGTCATGGTGTAATCCAGAAAGTCAGAAGTCGGCTTTCCCGGACGCACGCCGGGGATATAACCACCACCACGTTTCAGGTTTTCAGCAACCTCCGAGGGCTGAAACATGGTCGCGACCCAGAAGAAACTGAAGAAGAAGATCATGAATCCGGAAAGGAGGTAGAACCAAATATCATTGGGCGAAAGGATCTCATTCATCTTGAAGATCCAGTCGCTGTTCGGGAACATTTGCCCGAGAAGCTGGGTCGGAAGCTGAAGAATGGCAGTCGCAAAAATGACGGGCATGACACCGGCGTAGTTCACCTTCAAGGGGAGATACTGGGTGCCACCGGACATTTCACGGCGCCCTGCCACGCGGCGGGCGTATTGCACCGCTATCCTTCGTTGCCCCTGGGTGATGGTGACAATGGCAGCGATCACAAAGAGGAAGAAGACCACCAGGAAGACGATCAGCAGCGGACTAAAGGGGTTGTCGCTCCTTTCAACGACAAACTCGTTCCAGAGGTTCACCATCACACCGGGCAGTGCGGAAATGATGTTCACCGAAATGATCAGGGAAACACCATTACCAATTCCGCGCTCGGTGATTTGATCACCAATCCACATCAGGAAGAGGGTGCCGGCCACAATGATCAGAACGGTCTGGGCCACAAAGCCGCTTCCAAAGGCTGGAACCAAATCCTGTCCTGTATTCGTGATAGCCAGCCCGATTCCTTGAAGCAATGGGTTGCTCTCCGGATTTTCGAGTGATTTTGCAAGGAAGAACCCCTGAACTGCCGCAATCGCGATGGTCACGAAGCGGGTCCACTGGTTGATCTTTTGCTGACCTCCATCCTGTTTTTTGAGGCGAGCCAGTTTGGGAACGACCGCACTGAGCAGCTGCATCATAATCGATGCCGAAATATACGGCATGATTCCGAGGGCAAAGAGCCCCATACTGGTGAGACCACCACCGGAGAAGACGTTCAGAATCGCACCGACGCCACCACCGGCGCCATCCTCGTTGTTCTTCTTGTTAATCTCAATGAACTCACGGATGACATCCATGTTCACACCGGGAAGTGGAAGGTGAACGCCAAGACGCACGATCACGATCATGGCCATGGTGAAGAGGATGCGGTCCCGAAGTTCGGGGATTTTCCAAGTGTTGGTAAATGCGGAAATCATAATGATTTAAGTGTCGGGAAATTTATTCAGGGGTTCCCTCTCCGGTCATCGGAGCGGGATTATGATGAGCTGTCAGAGCCTTCGAAAGTTCATGGGTATTTCTTCCGGACCGGAAGAGTTTCTCCCGAGCCTTTTGAAAAGCGGATGTTGCTTCCGAAAATTCAGACTGACCTGCGACAGTAACACGGTCCTCCTTTTTTCGCTCGCTCAGAACCTCGGCAAGTTTAATTTTAAGCTGCTTAAGTTCCCCGCCGAGTGCGGTAATTTTTTCAGCAGCTGCTTTTTGGTCACCACCATCGGCAACCTTATCAATGGCAGCAGTCATTTCATTAAAGACACGGGTTTGGTCCTTCATGATGGCTGCCGGAGAATCCTGATCCTCTCCGCAGGAGGAAAGAGTCAGAAATCCCAAGAACGTAAAAAACGCTGCAGCCCGGCGGACCGGGCTCAACGTGGAGATTTCGTGAGAAGAGTTCTTCACCAGAGTGGGGGAGAAGTCCCGGCCCTTAGAGCTCCAGGGAGCCGCCGGCTTTCTCGATCTTCTCTTTTGCGGAAGCACTCGCTTGATCTGCCGTGACCTTCATGGCCTTAGTGATCTCGCCTTGTCCGAGGATCTTGATTTTGTCGCACTGTCCTTTGACAAGTCCGACTTCACGGAGGGTCTTCTCGTTCACTTCAGCGTCAGCATCAAAATAATGCTCCAATTGGGAAACATTGACGATGGCGACCGTGTCGCGAAACTGGAGGTTGGAGAAACCACGTTTTGGAAGACGACGGGCAAGAGGCATTTGACCACCCTCGAAACCGGGGCGAACGCCACCGCCTGAGCGGGACTTTTGCCCCTTGTGTCCTCGACCGGAAGTTTTTCCCAGACCGGAGCTCTCTCCGCAACCAAGACGCTTTTTGCGATGCTTGGCTCCAGGATTGGGCTTGAGATTATGGAGATTCATTTTTTGAAATGTGTTTCAGGATTCTGAAGAAAAGCAGATTAGATGGACTTCTCTTTTTTCTTACCGCGAAGAGCGAAAACGTCGTCCTTGGTGCGGAGCATGGTGAGAGCCTTGATCGTTGCCTTGACAACGTTGGCGTGGTTGTTGGAGCCAATGGATTTGGCGAGAACATCGTGAATGCCCACGGCCTCACACACGGCACGCACACCACCACCCGCAATGACGCCGGTTCCGGGAGATGCGGGCTTGAGGAGAACCTTGCCACCACCAAACTCTGCATAGATTTCGTGAGGAATGGTCGGACCATTCAGCTTAACCTTCTGAAGGCTCTTGTGGGCAATCCCGGAAGCCTTCTTGATGCACTCGGCAACTTCGTTGGCTTTTCCGAATCCAACTCCAACGGAGCCTTTTTCGTTACCAGAGACGACGAGAGCGGAGAAGCTGAAGCGACGTCCACCTTTCACCACTTTCGAACAGCGGTTAATAAACACAACCTTTTCAGTCAGTTCATTTCCTTCCGAGTCGGTAGGTGCTGGCTCGCGCTGGCGGCCGCCGAAGCCACCGCGTTGGTTTCCACCACCTTGGCCCGGACCGCCTCCGCGGTTAAAGCCACCACCCCCGCCACGATTGTCACCGCCACGGTTGTTAGAACTACTATCGGCGGGCTTTTGATCGCCTGCTGGTTTTGCGCCGGTTGGGGCTGCGTCAGCGGCTTTTGCTTCCGCTGGCTTTGCTGCTGGAGTTTCAGCAGGCTTGGAGTCTTCGTTATTTGCCATTTTGGTTCGGAGCAAGAATTAGAATTTAAGACCACCTTCGCGGGCGGCATCGGCAAGGGCTTTGACCTTGCCTGTGAAGAAGAAGCCGCCACGGTCGAAGACAACTGTTTCGATTTTGGCATCAGCGGCACGCTGGGCGACCAGTTTACCAACAGCTTCGGCAGTTGCCTTGCTGGCTCCGGTGGCCTCGATGGATGAATCGAGGGTGGAGGCGGCACAAAGGGTCGTGCCTGCGATGTCGTCGATCACCTGGGCGTAGACGTTTTTGTTGGAGAAGTGAACAGCAAGGCGCGGACGGGCTGCGGTTCCGGAAACCTTTTTCCGGATGCGACGATGGACCTTGCGGCGTAGTTCCTTTCGATTGAGAGTGCTCATTTGAAATATGAAGTTCTGGGTTGTCGTCAGGATTTACTTAACGGACTTACCGGCCTTGCGGCGGACGTATTCGCCAACGTAGCGAACTCCCTTGCCTTTGTATGGCTCGGGCGGATAGTAGTTTCGCACTTCGGCGGCGAACTGGCCGACGAGCTGCTTGTCGATCCCTTCCACCTTGATCTTCGTGTTGTCGGTGACAGTGACGGTGAGACCTTCGGGGATGGGATGCAGAATGGGGTGGGATTTTCCGAGACTGAGGTCGAGGGCCTTGCCCTTGACCGCGGAACGGAAACCAACACCTTGAATCTCGAGATCTTTGACGAAGCCTTTGCTAACGCCCTCCATGAGATTATTAATGAGGCTGCGGAAGGTGCCGTGGAGGGCGCGCACATGGCGCTGCTCGGTGGCACGAACGACGGTGACCTCGCCCTCGCCCACCTCAACGGTGAGACCTTCGGGAAGATCGAGGGAAAGTTTGCCCTTTGGTCCTTCGACGTTGACTTGGTTTCCGTCAACTTTGACGGTTACTTTGTCGACAGCCGGGATAGGCTTGAGTCCTACTCTTGACATGGTTCTGTTTTTTGAGTGAGGGGTTTACCAAACAAAGGCGAGGATTTCGCCGCCGACTTTGTCCTTCTTGGCCTGGTGGCCGGTCATAAGTCCTTTGGGCGTTGACATAATGGAGATACCCATCCCGTTAAGGACGCGGGGAATTTCCTGTGATCCGGAATATTTACGACGTCCGCACTTGGAGACCCGCTTGAGATCTGTGAGGGCGGGAACACCGTCAACGTATTTGGTTTTAACAACGAGATCGGGGAATTGCCCGGAGGTGTCGACCTCGTAGTTCCAAATGTATCCCTCTTCTTTGAGAATACGCGAGATCTCCACTTTCATTTTAGAGTGGGGAGCACGGAAGGAGTCATTGCCGGCGCGTGATGCATTCTTCAAACGAATGAGGAAGTCAGCGATGGGGTCAGTAAGAGTTGCCATGGTATTAGTTTTTCCAGGTCGTTAAATTAAGCGGCGTCCTCTTCCTTGCGGTTGTCGCGGAAGGGCATGCCGAGGGCTTTGAGCATCGCTTTTGACTGAGCGTCGGTCTTGGCGGAAGTCACAAAGATGAAATCGAAACCAATCTGGCGCTTAATCTTATCAAGCTCGATCTCGGGGAAAATGGCTTGATCGGAGAATCCCACGGCATAGTTGCCACGACCGTCAAAAGATTTGAAGGGAAGACCGCGGAAGTCACGAATGTTTGGGCAGGTGATCGCGATGAAGCGCTCCAGGAATTCCCACATACGGTCACCACGGAGGGTGACACGGGCTCCGACGGCTTCACCCTCACGAACCTTAAAGTTTGCAACAGACTTCTTGGCGTAAACGACAGAAGCCTTTTGACCGGTGATCTTTCCGACCTCATCAACAGCATCCTCGACGGCAGCCTTACGCTCATTTGCGTAATGTCCGACGTGGGAGTTGATGGAAATTTTTTCGAGGCGGGGAACCTCGTTAACGTTAGTGAGGCCTAATTCTTCCTGGAGAGCTTTGACAAGCTTCTCCTCGTAGAGGCGCTGGAGTGTTGGTTTCATTGTATGTTGGCGGGTCAGCTTGATAATTAATTGCTTAAGCGCACGGGGTGCTCCCCTTTCCGATTTATTCGAACGGTTGGAGCGGGCCGGGTTCCTGACACAGTCAGGGGGTCCGGGCTAGACTTTTTTTACGTTGGAGATGTGAATTGGACCGTCAACCTCCTCGATGCCCCCATCCGGGTTGGCTTCAGTGCGGCGGATGCCTTTTTTCATTTTTCGAACACCTTCGACAACCACCTGCTCTTTGGCGGCGTTGACGGAGATGACGGCTCCCTGTTTTCCTTTGTGGTTTCCAGAAATGACGACGACTTCGTCGCCTGGCTTCACGTGGGTGTTAATTTTCATGTTCCGATAAAAGTGGGGAGTTAGAGAACCTCGGGAGCGAGGGAAACGATTTTCATGAAGTTCTTTTCGCGAAGTTCGCGGGCAACGGGCCCGAAGATACGGGTCCCTTTTGGGTTGCCGTCCTTGTCGATGATGACGATGGCGTTTTCGTCGAAACGAAGAACGGATCCATCGGCACGACGAACCGGGTAAGCGGTCCGGACGACCACGGCCTTGACCACGGAGCCTTTTTTCACGGCAGCGGTGGGAATGGACTCGCGAATGTGAGCAGTGATGATGTCGCCAACACGGGCGGACTTGGTCCGCTTGCCGATGACACCAATCATTTTGGCTTGGCGTGCGCCGGTGTTATCAGCAACGGCGACTTTGGATTCCATTTGAAGCATGGCAAAATATAGTTAGAGAGTTTGTTAAAGTGACCGGTTGAGGCCGGGCTTGTTTAGTGGGTGAGAACCTTCACGAGCTTCCAGCGCTTGAGCTTGGAGATCGGGTTGGTCTCTTCGATGCGGACTTTGTCGCCAACAGCGGCCTCGCCGGCTTCATCGTGAGCGTAGAATTTCTTCGACTGCTTGATGATTTTCTTGAACTTGGGGTGGGGGACACGGTTGATGTATTCCACGACAATGGTCTTTTCCATGGCGGTGGACTTTACGATTCCAACACGGGTCTTTTTGTTCTTGGCGGGTCCCTCGGATGGGACGAAGTCTTTCTTGGGAGCGGCTTCCTGATTTTCTGACATCTTTTCGGAAATGGGTTAAAAGGTTGTATTATTCAGGGTCCCTTAAGCGGACTTGAGCTGAGTGATGGCCGTCATAACCTGTGCGATTTCACGGCGGACGATGCGACGGCGGGAGGTATTTTCAAGCTGGCCGGTGGCCTGCTGAAGACGAAGGTTGAGAGCCTCTTCCTTGAGGTCGCGGAGACGAGTGGAGAGTTCTTCGACGCTCAACTCGGAGATTTCGGAAAATTTTACTTTGGGCATGACGTGATTCCTTTCGGTCAGTTCAATGTTGTTAGATTGATCTCACAGAGAGATCAGTGATTATTACGGGCGACGAAGCGGGTTTCGAAACCAAGCTTATAGGAGGCAAGGCGCATGGCCTCACGAGCCTGGGACTCGGGAACACCGCCGACTTCGAAGAGCATGGTCCCGGGACGAACCACAGCAACCCAGGCATCAACGGAGCCCTTACCTTTACCCATACGGGTTTCCGGGGGACGTCGGGTGACAGGCTTGTGAGGGAAGACGCGGATCCAGGTCTTACCTTTACGCTTGAGGAAGCGGTTAATGGAAATACGGCAGGCTTCGATCTGGCGGTTGGTCATCCATCCGCGGCCGAGGGCCTGAAGTCCGAAGTCACCGAAGCTGACATCGGTCCCACGCTGGGCGTTACCACTCCGGCTGCCACGATGGGCTTTCCGGAATTTGGTTCTTTTGGGCATCAAAGGCATAATTCTGTCCTCCTAAATTTTGGTTTTAAAATGGTGCTGGATTAGGAAGCAGCTGGTGCGCCTCCGCCCGCAGCGGGCTTGTTCTGATTGTTGTCGGGGCGGCCACCGCCACCTCCGCGGCGATCTCCGCCACGATTATCTCCACCGCGGTTGTTTCCCCCGGGGCCACCACGGCCACCACGACGGGGGCGGTCATGACCTGGAGGGCGTGAACCTTTGTCGGCGTCCTCGCTCTTATTGATCCAACACTTCACGCCAATGATTCCATAAACGGTCTTGGCTTCGGCGAACCCATAGTCGATGGGAACACGAAGAGTCTGGAGAGGCACTTTACCTTCGCGATACCACTCGGCACGGGCGATGTCAGCACCACCGAGACGACCAGCACAACGAACACGGATTCCGTTGGCACCAAAGTCCATGGCAGTTTGAAGGGCACGCTTCATGGCGCGGCGGAAAGCAATACGACGCTCGAGCTGAATGCAAACATTCTCGCAAACGCACTGTGCATCAAGTTCTGGTTTGCGGATCTCGACGATGTCGATCTTGACCTGGGAACCACCTGCAATCTTGGCGATTTCATTGGTCATCAGCTCAATCTCGGAGCCTTTGCGTCCAATGACGAGTCCGGGCCGGGAAGTGTGCAAGGTGACGCGGACGCTGTTCCAGGCACGCTCGATGATGACCTTGGAAAGGGCGATGGCCTGAAGACGACCAGCAATGTATTTCCGGATCCGGAGATCTTCGTGAAGCTTGTTGGTGTAGTCCTTGCCCTCGGCATACCACTTGGAGCGCCAGTCTTTGTTGACGGCGAGGCGGAAACCGATTGGATTAACTTTTTGTCCCATGATTCTTTAAAGGTAAATGTTTCAGTTTGGCTTATTCAGCGGACTCTTCGGTCGCTTCAGTCTCTTCGACAGGAGCTTCCTCCTCAGCGGGGGCCTCTTCCTCCTTCTTGGCAGCAGGCTTGGCCTTGACTCCAAAGAGGGATTTAATGGTGTCACGCTTCTTGGGCTTGCCGGAACGCTTCTTCTCTTCGGGAGCTTCGAACTCATCGGTGAGAGTGATGAAAATGTGGCTGGTGCGTTTGCGAATAGCTCCTGCGGAACCGCGGGCACGTGGCTTGAAACGCTTGAGAGTGGGTCCTTCACCGACGGTGGCTTCCTTGATGATCAGCTCATCAGCGGAGAGTTCGTGGTTGTTCTCGGCATTGGCAATTGCGCTTTTCAGCGTCTTTCCAATGAGGTGAGCGGACTTCTTAGGAGTATAGGTCAAGGCGTCGAGGGCATCAGAGACAGCAAGTCCCTGAATTTCACGAACAACGTGGCGTGCTTTCTTCGGAGAAATCCGAGCGTATTTTGTGGTCGAACGAACTAACATCAGTTTGTCGGTTAATTTAAAGTAATGACTTTGGCGAGGTCTCCGGCTTGAACCGGGACTTCAGGATTTGTGAGGGATTGCATCAAGAGTCCGCTAACATTGGGTCGGGTGATCGCCAAAATGGCATCACCTATGTGGGACCCGGAACGCTCGATGCGGAATCGCATGCCGACATTGAGTTCCGCATCGGAGCCGGCGTTTACTACGACAGCTCCGGTATTGGAGTCAATCGTAACAATGCGTGCTTCCTGGGCGGTCCCCTGTTCGACTTTGCGCTTGGGCAGCTCACGCTGACCGAGTGCGACTTCGAGTTCGCGGATTTTTACTTCAACCGCCTTCCGGGCTTCGGGATCCGAAGCAACCGCAGTGCGGAGGTAGTTTTGAATGAGAGGTAGAAGATTACCAACGGCGGTCTCAAGCTTGGTGAGGTTTTCGCGGGCAATCTGATAGTCGGTGACGGCGTGACGGAGCTTGGTATCGCTTCCATCGAAAAAGTCTTTTCCAAGGAGTGCGTGGTAGTCCTTGATCACCTTGAGGGCCTTTGTCTTGGCATCCTCTCTTTCGAGAGCAGCAGCCAAGCTCTTGTTGACGTTCGTCAATTGAAGGTTCAACTGACGATTCTCACGCTCGAGCTTTTCCATCGCCGTTTCCTGAGCCCCAGCAACCCCCGCACCGAAGAGCATTGCTCCGGTGATCAGGGATTTGGTGGAAGGGAAACGCATGACGAAGGGATTCTACAGAGGGAATTTACTTCTTACCGATACCGCCGTGAGCCTTGAAGATGCGGGTGGGAGAAAACTCACCCAGCTTGTGGCCCACCATGTTCTCGGAAACGAAAACAGGGACGAAGGTTTTTCCGTTGTGAACGGCGAAGTTGTGACCGACGAAGTCAGGAGTGATCATGGAGCGACGGCTCCAGGTCTTGATCGGCTTCTTGTTGCCGGATTCAACGGCGGCGTCAATCTTAGCGAGGAGCTTTTGATCAACGTAGGGGCCTTTTTTCAGTGAACGTGCCATAATAAAATTTGGTTAAGTGACTGCAGGGTAAAATTACTTGCGCTTGGCCTTACGGCGGTCCTCCACGATGAAGGTGCTGTTCTTGTGCTTGCGGCGTGTTTTCTGCCCCTTGACGTGTCCCCAGGGAGACTTGAGGTGTTGTCGACCACCACCGGACTTGGACTTACCCTCACCACCACCGTTGGGGTGATCGACCGGGTTCATACACATTCCACGGACTGAAGGGCGCCTGCCCTGCCAGCGAGTACGACCGGCCTTACCGGAAATCTCTTTCATGTGGTCGCGATTACCGACGGTTCCGATAGTGGCATAAGACTCCTCATGGAACTTACGAAGTTCACCGGAAGGCATCTTGATAAAGGCATAGCCTTCGTCGCGTGATGCCAGAACGGCTTGCTGTCCTGCAGCACGGGCGATCTTACCACCAGAACCGGGGCGGATCTCGATGTTGTGAATAGCGGTTCCGAGAGGAACATTCTTCAGGGGCATTGCGTTGCCAACGGTTGGCTCGACGTTTTCTCCGGAGGAAACCTTGGCACCATCGGTTAGACCGGAAGGAGCGAGTATATAAGATTTGGTTCCATCGGGGTATTCAAGAAGGGCGATACGGCAGGTCCGGTTGGGATCATACTCGATCCCAACGACGGTTGCGACCTGGTCACGCTTGGTCCGCTTGAAGTCGATGAGACGATACTTCTTCTTATGACCACCGCCGATGTGGCGCATGGTGATACGACCCTGATTGTTGCGACCACCGGAGCGTTTTTTAACTTCGAGGAGGCTCTTTTCAGGCTTGGACTTCGTGATTTCGTCGAAACCCGGAAGCATCTTGTAGCGATTCGCGGGAGTGACTGGCTTAAAACTTTTCAGAGGCATTGGAATGATCCTTTCTGAGTGAGGTTACTGGAAAATGGAATTTAGAGGAGGTCGAGTGAATCACCGTCCTTGAGACGAACGATGGCTTTCTTCCAGGCGGCGGTGCGACCGGCATCAGCGCGACGACGGCGCTTGGCCTTACCGGCAACGTTGAGGGTGCGAACATCGAGAACCTTCACTTTGAAGAATTTCTCAACCGCGTTTTTGATTTCAATCTTGTTGGCGCGACGATCGACCTTAAATGTGTAGGTGTTCTCGTTCTCCTGAAGAAGGGCAGCCTTCTCAGACATGCGGACGGTATCGATGATGGAATAAATATCTCTCATGGCTTGCTGAGTGTTTTAGGAGGTGCGCTTGGCGAGGGGTTCGAGGGCGTCATCGACAATGATCACGACATCCCAGAAGAGAAGCTCTTCGATGTTGACGTTTTCAGCAGTCTGAAGGAGGGCCCAGGTCAGGTTGCGTTCGGCGCGGTAGGTTTCTTCGGTGAAGGACTTACCAATAATGATCACCTTGCTGGCATCGGTCAAATCGCGGACCGCTTTGGAGAAATCCCTGGTCTTTCCCGAGGGAACTTCAAACGAGCTGACACTGAGAACCAATTCGGCATTGATCTTCTCACCGAGAACCCGTTGAAGGGCGAGGGTCCGGACCTTTTTGGAAACGGTCTTGGCGTAGGAACGGTTGCGAGGCCCGAAGGCGCGGCCACCTCCGACAAAAAGCGGAGCTTTGCGGTCACCGTGACGGGCGTTACCGGTTCCTTTCTGGCGATACATCTTTTTACCGGTTCCGCGGACTTCGCCACGGGTCTTGGTTTGGGCAGTTCCGGAGCGACGGTTAGCCTGGTAGGCCACGACGAGGTCGTGCACCGCCTGGCTGCCCTTTGAACTATCAGCGATGAGCTGGATGCTGGCCTTCTCGGCGTCTTGAATTGTGAATGCTGACATGGATCAGGTTCTTTCTAAACTTGGGTTTACTTGGCGGCGGTCTTTTTGAGAGCCGGGCGGACGGTGACATAAGCACCATTGTGACCAGGAACGGCGCCGGAGATCAGGAGAACCCCGTCTTCGGTGCGAACTTGGACGATCTTGAGATTCTGAGTCGTGCGCTGAACAACACCATCGTGTCCGGGCATTTTCTGGTTTTTCCAAACACGGGCCGGAGTCGAGCCGGCACCGATGGCACCCGTTCTGCGGTGCATCATGTGACCGTGACCGTCGGGCTGTCCGTTGTGGCCGTGGCGTTTCACGTTACCCTGGAAGCCTTTACCCTTAGTGGTTCCGATGACATCAACCCACTGGCCGTCTTCAAAGAGAGCAGCACCGGGATGTCCTTCTTCTTTATTGGGAAGGTCGGCGTCGCTGGCGAAGCGGAACTCCTGGACCCGCTTCTTGGCACCGGTGGCACCCTGCTTGGCTTGGTGAGTGCGCTCAGGAAGGTTGAGGCGTTTTTCCTTCTGGTCGTCATAGGCGACCTGAATGGCGGAGTAACCGTCCTTCTCCGAGGTTTTCACCTGAAGAAATTCGTTCCCGTTCACGTCGACGACAGTGACGGGGATCATGCAGCCTGCCTCAACGTCAAAGACGCGGGTCATACCGACTTTTTTACCGAGGATTCCGAGTGACATGGGTCTGGGTTCCGTAGTGGAAAGATAGAGTTAAGAGAAAAGATTAAATGTGGATCTGAATGTCGACACCAGCCGGGAGGTTGAGCTTCTTGAGCTCGTCCACGGTGCGGGCGGTAGGATCAACGATGTCGAGGAGACGTTTGTGAGTGCGGACTTCGAACTGATCGGCCGCCTTTTTGTTCACGTGCACCGAGCTGTTGACAGAGAACTTCTCAATCCTGGTGGGCAGAGGGACGGGGCCGGCAACTTTGGCTCCAGTGCGCTTGGCTGTCTCAACGATCTCAACGGTGGAGCGGTCGATGGCCCGGTGGTCAAATGCGCGAAGGCGGATGCGGATTTTCTGATTCATGATGGAAAGGTATCTGGTGGGATGATTGGTGTTCTTAGTAACCGCCACCGCGTTCGGCGACGAGTTTGTCTACAACGTTGCGAGGCACTTCCTCGAAGCACTGGGGCTCCATGGAATAGGAAGCACGACCGGAAGAAAGGGTGCGAACGTCCGTGGAATATCCGAACATTTCGGAAAGCGGGACATTGGCGGAAACATTAGCGACCGGACCTTTGGTCTCGATTTGCTGGATCTGACCGCGACGGCGGTTGAGGTCGCCCATAATATCTCCCTGGAACTCATCGGGGGTCGCGATTTCGACATCCATGATGGGTTCGAGAAGAACGGGTGAGGCATTTTTCATGGCCTCTTTGATCGCGAAGATGGCCGCGATCTTGAAAGAGTTGTCGTTGGAATCGACTTCATGGAAGGAGCCGTCCTGAACATTCACATGGACATCGACGACCGGAAAGCCAGCAATGAGCCCGTTGGTAAATGCTTCCCCGACGCCCTTCATGACAGCGGGGATATACTCTTTCGGGAAGGCACTGGCGGAAACATTGTCCTCGGTAGTGATCCCCTCCCCTTGTTTATTCGGCGAGAGCTCGAGGATGACGTGACCGTAGGCAGCTTTACCTCCAATCGCTCCGTCACGGATGAACTTGCCCTCGCCCTTGGCAGTAGCGGTGACAGTCTCACGATAAGCAATCTGAGGCTTACCGACATTGGCCTGAACTCCGAATTCGCGCCTGAGACGATCGATGATGACCTCAAGGTGAAGTTCACCCATTCCGGCGATGATCGTTTGCCCGGTCTCTTCGTCGGTTTTGACCACGAAGGTTGGATCCTCGTCCGAAAGGCGGTCGAGGCCGATGACCATCTTGTCCGAGTCAGCTTTGGTTCGAGGCTCAACCGCCATCGAAATGACAGGCTCGGGGAAACTTGGGGGCTCAAGAATGACTCCCGCCTGCTGATGGGAAAGGGTATCGCCGGTTTGGACATTTTTAAGTCCAACGAGAGCGGCAATGTCGCCAGCGAAACAAGTTTCAATCTCCTCGTGCTTATCGGCCTGCACCTGAATCAAACGACCCACCCGCTCTTTTTGTTGAGTCCGTGGGTTGTAGATCATGTCTCCCTTCGAGACGGTGCCGCTGTAAACGCGGAAGAAAATGAGTTTGCCAAAATATTTATCGGCCCAGAGTTTAAATGCCAGGGCGCAGAATTTTTCGGAATCCGAGGTCTTCACCTGAACGGTTTGCTCCTCGTTTTTCGGGTCAATTCCCTCGGCAGCCGGAATATCAAGAGGACTTGGGAGATAGTCGACAACGGCATCGAGAAGATATTGAACTCCCTTGTTCTTAAAAGCAGAACCTCCAGCAATGGGAACTAATTGATTCGAAATAGTTGCTCGTCGGAGACCAGCTTTGAGATCGGCAACGGTGATCAACTCCTCCATGAGGAATTTCTCGCCGATCTGCTCGTCAACATCGGCGACGGCTTCGAGGATCTCAGCGTAGGCGTCTTCGGCGAGTTCAAGCTGCGCATTGTCAAGCTCGGCGATGTCGTAAGTTGAACCAAGAATATCGTCGTCCTTGTACAGAACGGCTTTCTTATTGAGAACGTCGATTTGGCCTCGAAGACTATCTTCGGAACCGATTGGAATGAGAATGCGAACAGTGCGAGCACCGAGTTTGTCATGAACCTCTTTGACAGCGGCTTCGAAGTTAGCGCCTACGCGGTCCATCTTATTTATAAAGACGATGCGAGGAACGTTGTAAGTCGTTGCCTGACGCCAGACGGTTTCGGATTGTGGTTGGACTCCGGCGACTCCGCAGAAGACGACAATGGCCCCGTCCAAAACACGGAGCGATCTCTCAACTTCAGCAGTAAAGTCCACGTGACCCGGAGTATCAATGATGTTGATACGCTGGTTGTCACCGGTGAAGAGCTTGGAAACACCTTCCTCTTTCTGTTGCATCCACTCACAGGTGACCGCAGCAGAGGTAATGGTAATCCCCCGCTCGCGCTCCTGCTCCATATGATCGGTGGTGGTGGCGCCATCGTGCACCTCACCGATACGGTGGATCATTCCCGTGTAGAAAAGAATCCGCTCGGTGAGCGTCGTCTTCCCGGCATCAATGTGCGCAGCAATCCCAATGTTCCGTGTCCTCTCAAGAGGAACGGGACGGGTAGGGACTGTTGCGACTTTGCTCATCGGATTAGCGGTAAAAGGGTTCTTTAAAAAGAGAGAGGGAGATTAGAAACGGAAGTGGGCGAAGGCACGGTTTGCCTGAGCCATCTTGTGAACGTCATCGCGCTTACGAACGGAGTTGCCGGTGTTGTTGGCAGCATCCTTGATCTCGTTGGCGAGAGCGACGTGCATCGGGGTACCTTTTTTGGCACGGGCGAAGTTGATGATCCATCGCATGCCGAGGGACTCGGAACGGCTGCCGTCTACTTCCAAAGGGACCTGATAGGTTGCTCCACCAACCCGGCGGGACTTGACCTCGACGCGTGGCTTGGCGTTTTCAATGGCACGGTTGACAATCTCGAGCGGGTCGATGGTGTCAGTGCCTTCGTTCGCGCGGTCGATTGCGGCGTAGACGATCCGCTCAGCGAGGGAACGCTTTCCGTCTTTCATCACCTTGGAGATCAAGCGGCCGACAACCTGGCTGTCGAACTTGGGATCCTGGTAGATTTTGGCTGGGTAAACTCTTTTTCTGCGTGCCATGGAATTGGTTGGTCAGATCTTAAATTGAGAAAATTACTTATTACCGCCCGCTTTGGGCTTCTTGGCGCCATACTTGGAGCGACTTTGCTTACGACCATCGACACCGAGGGTATCGAGTGATCCGCGAACGATGTGGTAACGGACACCTGGAAGATCCTTCACCCGGCCACCACGAATGAGGACGATTGAGTGCTCCTGAAGATTGTGACCTTCACCACCAATGTAGGCGATGACTTCGTAGCCGTTGGTGAGGCGAATCTTGGCAACCTTACGGAGAGCGGAGTTCGGCTTTTTTGGCGTGCGAGTGTAAACTTGGAGACAAACGCCGCGACGCTGCGGGCAGTTGTTCAGAGCCGGTGATTTCGACTTCGTGACTGCTTTCTTACGTCCCTTGCGGACGAGTTGGTTGATGGTAGGCATAATGCGATCGTTTTGGGATGGCGGTTAAGCGGGTTTGTAGAATTTCTTGAAGGAAAGGATTTGAATGTATCGCTGATTCTCAACCGGTGGGGTCGCCGGGAACTCAGCGAGATTCCTCGCAAGAGCCATTTTTCCGGTGTGCACCCGATAGTTAATCGTCTGATGAAGGAGTTGAAACGTTGGAATCTCAAGGATCTCTATACGCCAACCCCGATTTGGGGGCCGCGACTCTAGAAATAAAATGCGATCTGGCAAGGCGTTTCTCCAAAATTTTCTCAAAAAAAAGAATCCCCCTTCTTCCAAATCGCCGCTTTTGCCTTAGCGACAAGGGTTACGTCGACACTCAGCCCTGAAAATCATTTATGGAATTACTTAATCAATGTGAAAAATGTCACTTGATTCCATAGCTGAAGCGCTTGTTTTGGCCAGTTTAGGAGAGGCCTTGCCATCCCCGGCTTCGATCACCAAGGCCGCACCATGAAGAACCCTCTCTTTGCCTGACAGCGCGACTTGCCCCTGTCTTCACATCGCTCGTCATCAAGATTGAGCAAAAGGACCTTGAATCAGGAAAACTCATTTTCTCTCAAATAGAAAACGCCCGACCGGATGATCCGATGGGGCGTTCGCAATAAAGTTAAATCAGGCCGGGCTTAGTCGGTGTATTTCTCGTGACCCTCTTTCTTAAGATCCTTGAGCTCTCCCTTGATCTCATCAGCCTTGTCTTCATCACCGGCGAGGTAGGCCAGTTCCAGCTCGCAAAGCTTCACATAGGTCTGTCCCAGCATCTTTTTATAATCGGCAGTGGCTTTGGCCTTTTCCTTCTCATCCTTGAGGTCTTTGAAAATGAGAGGGAGATACGCTAGAGACTTGATCGCCGATTTCTGAGCGGCCTGAACGAGTTCGACCTTTTCCGCAGTGGTCTCAGCCTTGCGGAGCTTCTTCAGGGAACCACTGATGGTCTCCATTTCTTCGCCGAGAGGAGTCTCATCGTCATCAGCATAAACAGGAGCTAACATTCCGAGGCCCATGACGGAAGCGAGGGCGAGGGTCTTGATTGAAAAGTTGAATTTCATGTCGCAGAGACTACTTCCACAACCGACCTGCTCTGTCAAAACAAGGCTCGAAAAATTTACGTGATGCGATTATCGCGTGTTCGTGATTCGCGGACTGATTTTCGATCTCGATGGCACCCTCGTCGATTCCCTCCCCGGAATCGCGGCGGCGCTCAACCACTCTCTGGAAGAACTCGGTCTCCCAACCCACCCGGAGGAAGCGGTCAAAGGCTATATTGGGGACGGCGTTGAAACCCTCGTCAAACGAGCCCTTGGCACCGATTTATCCGCCCATTGCGACGAGGTCGTGGCTGGATTCCAAAAGCACTATCCGAACGACTGGAAAACCGGCACCCGTCCCTACCCCGGAATAACGGACCTCCTCGATGAGTTTCACACAAAGGCCATCCCCATGGCTGTCCTGTCAAACAAACCCCACCTCTATACCCTGGAGATCGTTGAGGCCCTCTTCCCTTCTCACATCTTTGGACCCGTTCGGGGCCATCAAAAAGAATTCCCCAAAAAACCGGATCCCACCACCGCGCTACAGATTGTTTCCGGTTGGGACCTCAATCCGGCAGAAGTCGCTTATGTGGGAGACTCCACCGTTGACCTCGCCACCGCAAAAGCAGCCAACTTGATCCCGCTCATCTTCTCCTGGGGATACGGCACACCGGAAGACTTCCCGCTTCTTGACTCGCTTGAGGACCTCAGGCATGCGGTGATTGACAGCCAATCCTGACCTTGCAAATCGACTTTCACATCTCCACCGCCCGACCAAGCATCCTACGATACTCCGCCGCCGGAACTTCGTAGCCCCCAAAAGTCCGTAGATGTTCTGTCATCCATTGGGTATCTAACAGAATCACCCCTTCCTCCCTCAGCCACTCCACCAACTTCACCAAGGCGATCTTACTCGCATCAGTCTTTCGGCTAAACATGCTCTCCCCAAAAAACGCTCTTCCCAGCCGCACTCCGTAAAGCCCCCCTTGCAGGCCATCCTCGTCCCAGCATTCCACTGAGTGCGCGAAGCCCTGGTCAAAGAGATCGCAGTAGCTTTCCATAATAATCGGATCAATCCACGTCTCCTCACGATCACCGCATCCCTCCATCACCTCGCGAAAAGCGGTATCAAAGCGAATCTCAAACGGCCGCTTTTTTATCGCCCGCTTCAGGCCATGCGGAACATGAAACCTCTCATCCAGCGGAATCAGCCCCCTCTCCTTGGGCTGAAACCAATAAATCTCCCCATCCTCCGACATCGGAAAGACGCCCTCAACATAGGCACCCAACAGAATTTCGGTCGAAATTTTCTCCACGGGTCGATTTTCACGATGCATTGCTCAAATTTCAATCTACAATTCCGCTCATGAAGATCGACCTCGCCAATCTCCCCGACGAAGGACAGCACTTCGAAGGAGAAATTCCTCCCGAAATTTTCGAGCTTGAAGGCTCGGACATCATCAACGTCAGTCCCGTCAGCTACTCACTCTTCGTGCAACGCTTCGACACCGAGCTCCTTCTCACCGGCAGCCTTGAGGCCACCTTCGAACTGACCTGCATGCGCAGCCTCCACCCCTTCTCGAAGACCATCTCCATTCCCTCCGCCGCCATCAGTATTGAACTCGGAAACGATGGCTTCGTTGACGCCGGACCTGCGATTCGCGAAGAGATTCTCCTCGAACTCCCCACCAACCCGCGGTGCGAGGAAGGAGACACCCCCGGAGAATGTCAAATCGATCCGAAGTATTTAGCAGTAGACAAACCGACCGAAGATGGAGTAGACATCGCCCCCGCGTCGGAAAAGTCCAACCCATGGGCCGCTCTCGATACGCTCGACTCTCAAGATTAACCTTCTTACAAACCAGACTCATGGCCTCACCAAAACGTCGCACCTCCAAGCACAAACAGAAGCTCCGCCGTGGAGCCAACCGTTGGCGTAAACCACTACTCAAGACCTGTCCTGAGTGTGGTTCCAACGTGCCAGGACACATTGCCTGCCCATCTTGCGGAACCTACCGTGAGCGCCAGGTCGTCGAAGTGGACCTTGTTTAAGGTTCCCTTCTTAGCACAAATTTCTACACTCAATGAGCGCGGGGGATCCCTCCGCGCTTTTTTACCGTGATGAATATTGCACTCGATGCCATGGGCGGAGACCACGCCCCATTGGTCAACCTTGAAGGTGCCCGCGACCTTCTCGCTGAAGACTCCGAAATCGAGTCCATCATTCTCACCGGACCCGTTGAGCAGCTCAAAAAAGCGGCTCAGGAATGTGGTCTCACCGACCCTCGCGCTATCTTTGTCGAGGCTCCCGAGGTCGTCGGAATGGAGGAATCCGGCGCGAAAGCCCTGCGGCGTAAGAAAAATTCTTCCATTTCCATCGCTGCCGATCTCGTCAAAAAAGGGGACGCCCAAGCCCTCGTCTCTGCCGGCAACACCGGAGCAGCCGTTGCCGCAGCCACGGTGAAGCTCCGGCTTCTCAAAGGGGTGCAACGCGCCGGCATCGCCTCCCCCATGCCCAACGAATTTGGCGTCTGCAACCTCCTCGACTCGGGTGCCAACCCCGAGGCCAAACCCTCCCATCTTCTCGCCTACGCCATCATGGGGAGCGTTTACGCACGCGAAGTCCTCAAAGTCGCCGATCCCCAGGTCGGCGTCATGTCGAATGGCGAGGAAGAAGAAAAAGGCACCACCTTCACCAAGGAAACGATGGTCCTTTTAAAGCACCTCGTCGCCCGCGGTCACGCCCCCTTCACCCTTCGCGGAAACGTCGAAGGCCACGATCTCTTCCAAACCCCGCTCGACGTCTGCCTCTGCGACGGCTTCACCGGCAACATCGTCCTGAAAAGCTGCGAAGCCACCGCCAAGGCCATGTCCAAGTGGATGAAGGAAGAGTTCAAAAAGAACCCCGTCCGCATCGCCGGTGCCCTTCTTGGCAAAGGAGCCTTTAAGGCTGTCAAAGACCGCACCAACTACGAATCCTATGGCGGAAGCCCTCTCCTTGGAGTCAATGGCGTCGTCATCATCGCCCACGGCGGATCATCGGCCCTCGCGATAAAGAACGCTCTCAAAATGGCCGCGAAAGCCCTCAAGCACGAGGTCAACCCGAAGATCGAAGAAGCTCTGGCAAAGGTGAGCTTACCGGCAGAACCTGTCGCCGGTTAGTCAGTTCGTTCTCCCTCAGACAACCCAACTCACATCCGGATTTAAAGATCCTCTCCCGCGATCTTCCCAAACTCTTCTTCGAGTTCCTTTGCGATCCCGGAATTCTTCTCGATGAGATTGTTGGTCTCGCTCGGATCATCACCGAGATGGTAAAGATGGTAGGGCTTCTGAAATGCCTTTCCCTTAGGCTGCTGACGCCCTCCCGAACCATCTCCGAAGACCAACTTCCAGGGACCGCGACGAATCGCAAAGATTCCTGAGGCCGAGTGATTGATCACCCCGGGGCGCCTATCTGGCTTCTTCCCCTCAACAAGCCGCGGCAGGAAGCTGACACTGTCCTCGGCAGCTCCCTCGGGAAGCTTTTCACCAATTGCATCCGCCACCGTCGCCAGCACATCGGTCAGGCAAATTGCCTCGTTCACCTTGACTCCGGCCTGAATCTTTTCCGGCCAACGAACGAAAAAAGGCACCCGGTGTCCCCCCTCCCAAACATCCGCCTTGGTTCCGCGCCAGTGATCATTCGCCGAGTGATCCTGCGGGCGATATCCCTGATCCTTTTCCTTCACCAGGTGATGCTCCTCTTTCTCACCCCGACGATACATAAACGACCCGTTGTCCGAGGTGTAAATCACGATGGTATTCTCCGCCTTTCCGGATTCCTCCAAAGCCTTCAAAACCAACCCCACGGTGTGATCCACCTGGTGAACAAAATCCCCGTATGGCCCGAGCTTCGTCTTTCCGACAAAACGCTCATGCGGCCACACCGGCTTGTGAGGCCCGGTCAACGGAAGATAAAGAAAGAAAGGCTTCCCGTCTTTTCGATTGATGAACTCGCCGGCTTCCTTCACAAAAAGATCAAGGGCATCCCCCGGATCAAAATTCGGATCCTTGGGCCCCTTCCGGATATATTTGGGGAACCCCATCGCCTTCTGGGTCTCCGTCGTTTTTGCGACCGCCTGATGATTCCGCAACATCACGTAAGGCACCATATCAAGCGAAGCCGCCACCCCATACCATTCCTCAAATCCTTTCTCGATCGGCCCATTCGTAAACGGAGCATCAAAGATCGCTTTCTTTCCTTCCCGCGCCCACTCGATTCCAAGGTGCCACTTCCCCACCATCCCCGTGCGATACCCCTGCCCTTTCAGGAAATTAGCAATCGTCACCCGATCATTTTCAATCAACGGTTTGTCATTCGGAGGAAACAAAACCCCGCGCTTCAAGCGTGAGCGCCAGCAGTAGCGTCCCGTCAACAGCCCATACCGCGTTGGCGTGCAAACCGCCGACCCACTGTGCGCATCCGTAAAAATTGCCCCTCCTTTTGCCAGTTTGTTCAAATGAGGCGTCGGGATCTTCGACTTCTCATTCAAAATCTGCACATCCCCGTATCCCATATCATCGGCAAGGATCAGCAACACATTGGGCCGGTCACCTGCAAATGCCGAACCCCATCCAAACAACGACAAACCCAAGATCCGTAAAAGTATCTTCATCTCCGTAATCCTCTCCAAAAAATCTCCCGCAACAAGAATCAATCCCCTGTGTCCAAAGTGCCCCGCATGGGCATCCTCGACTCCATGATTGCGTGAAGAACCAACTTCGCCATCATCAACCCATGACGAATTTCGACACCCCAATCGCCCGCCGTGGAACCGGATCCCTCAAGTGGGACCGCCGCGCTGATCTCGATCCCTTCTGGGTCGCCGACATGGACTTCACCTCTCCTCCCGAAGTCATCGAGGCCATCCGCGAACGCGTCGATCACGGCGTCTTCGGCTACGCCGTCCCCCACCCCTCTCTCGTCGAAACCCTTCAAAACTACCTGCAAGACCGGATCGACTACACTTGCCCCGAGGAAGAAATTGTTCACCTCGGCGGCCTCGTCCCCGCCCTCTCACTTGCCGCGCGTGCTTTCGGTAAGGCCGGAGAGAAAGTCCTCACCTGCACCCCGATCTACCCTCCCTTCCTCGGCATTCATCACGATGCCGCCATGGAACTTCAAACCGTCGATCACGTCGAAGTCGACGGCCACTGGACCTTCGACTGGGACGCGCTTGAAGCAAAGGTCACCACGGACACAAAGATCTTTGTCCTCAGCAATCCCCAAAACCCCATGGGTCGCGTCTTCAACAAAGCGGAGATCATTCAACTCGCGACCTTCTGCGAAAAGCACGACCTCATTCTCCTCTCCGACGAGATCCACTGCGACCTCATCCTTGACGAGGAAAAAACTCCGCACTTTTCCGCCCTCAACCTCCCTGAAGCCCTCCGCGAGCGCACCATCACCCTCCTCGCCCCCAGCAAAACCTACAACATCGCCGGCCTCGGCTACGCCTTCGCGGTCATCCCGAACGACTCCATCCGCCGCCGCTTCTCCGCGGCCCGCGGACACACCCTTCCCGAGATCAACTGCATCGCCTACTACGCCGCCGAAGCCGCCTACAAACACGGTGAGCCCTGGCGTCAGGATCTCCTTGCCTATCTCCGCACGAATTGCGACCTCCTCACTTCCACCATCCGCGAAGAAATCCCCGGAGCCAAAGTCCCCGAAATCGAAGCCACCTACCTTGCCTGGATCGACTGCACGGACCTCTCCGTCGAGAACCCCATTCAGACCCTCGAAGAAGCCGGTCTCTTCCTCTCCGACGGTGCCTTCTTCGGCCACGGCCGCTGCGTGAGAATGAACTTCGGCACCCAAACCGATCGCCTTAAATCAGCGCTCCATACTTTGGTCGGAGCTCTCGGCTCTTAACTCTCCCCACCCCGGCGGCAGCCCTGCCAAAACAGCCGACTCCAAATTGCATCGGGTGATCATTCACTTCGCTGTCGAAGAAACGAGCCTGCCATCGATGATGACATGGGTGGTGTGGGTGGTGGTTTCGAGAGGGTCTCCGTCGAAGAGGGCGAGGTCGGCGTGCTTGCCTTTTTCGAGGGAACCGATCTTGTCCTCAAGGCCAAGGATCTTTGCGGAATGAATGGTACAGGCGGCAAGGGCGACTTCCTGCGGGAGCCCGTATGCGGCCGCCAGGGCGGCTTCGAAGTGAACGACGCGGGTTTTGGGAACGTAGGTCTCGTAGCCCGACTGGAAGGCAAATGGGATGCCGGCTTTGTGTAGTTGGGTGGCAAGGGTGAAAGTCATGTTCTCCATGTCGCCAAAAGGACGGCCCATCGTGGGATGGATGATGATGGGAACCTTGGCTGCTTTGATTTCATCAAGAAGCAGGTAGGACTCGGCGGCACCATCGAGAATAAGATCGAAGCCAAATTCCTCGCGAAGACGGAGGGCCGCCGCGATGTCCTGATGGCGTTGGGCGTTGATGAGGAGGGGAGTCTTTTTGTTCAGGACATCGACGAGGGTTTTCATTTTGAGGTTGGCGGCTGGCCTCTCTTTTTCTTCATCGTCCTCCGCATCTTCAATCTTGCGGGCGTGAGCCCGGGCTTTGAGGAATTCCGCACGAAGCATGGCGATGGCCTTGGCACGGGTGCCGGGAGATTTACCGAGACCCTTGGAGCCGAGGGTCGCGGCGATAGCGGAAGTGGGAATGAGCGTGTCCTTCACCGAGGTGATGGAGGGGACGTTGGTCTTCACGACCATGAGCTGGCCGGAGATCAGGGTGCCGGGAGCATGACCGGTGTGCACCGTTGTCACGCCGAGGTCGCGGAGCCATTTCACGAGAGGATCCCGGCCGTTGTAGGCGTCGATGGCACGCAGTTCAGGCTGAATCGGAGCTGATTTTTCAAGCTGCTCCTGATCATGTTTGGGCGAGTTGAGAATCCCGGAGAGGCCAACGGTCGAATGGGCATCGATGATCCCGGGGGTGGCGACCTTCGCCGTGAGAATTTGATAACCGCCGGGGATCTTGACTTGGGAAGCAGGCCCTACGGTCTGGATCTTCCCATCGGGTCCGCAGAGGACGACGGCATTTTTGATCGGCTTCAGGTCGCCGGTCATGGTGAAGAGGAGATCTGCTTTGACCGCAATCTGAGCGTGGGCAATCGCAGCTAGGGCAAGAAAGAAAATGATTTTGAACATGTCGGAGAAAGGTGAAATTTATTAACGGTAGAAGCAGCAGCCTTTGGCCTGACGATTGTGGCCCGCACCATAACCACCTTCTGCGAAGAGACGATCTTGCGAATTCTCCAAGTCAAAGACCTGTTGCCCTTCAATGTGGGTTTCGAGAACCCGGGTGTAGATCGAAAAGGGGTCACCGGAGAGAAGGACGAAGTCGGCTTGCTTGCCGGGCTCGAGAGATCCAATCGATTGGTCGAGATCGAGCATTTTGGCCCCGGCGAGAGTGAGGGCTTCGAGGGCTTTTTCCCGCGACATGCCGGCACGCACGCCGACGGCAGCATTGCGGAGGAACCAACGGGAATCGTTGATGGGATCATCGGTGTGAAAGGCGGTGAGGACGCCGCGTTTCTCAAGTTCCACTCCATTGCGCCATTCGAAGTCGCGTGCCTCGAGCTTTCCTCCGGGGGAGTCGAGGAAGATGATTGAGCAAGGGACTTTGGCCGCCGCGATTTCATCGGCCACTTTCCAAGCCTCGGAAACATGGTGGAGCACGACCTTGAAACCAAATTCTTCCTTCAAACGAAGAACAGTGAGGATGTCATCGTGGCGATGGGTGTGGTGGTGAACGGTGCGCTTTCCTTCAAGAATGTCGGCAAGAGTTTCGAGAGCAAGGTCGCGCTCGAAGGGCTTTTCGGGATCGGCTTCGTTGCGCTTTTTAAGGTAGGCTTGGGCGTCGAGGAACTTTTGACGGACAAGGGCGGCGGATTTACCACGGGTGCCCGGGAAAGGTCCGTTGTCGCGAATGGAGTTGGTTCCGTTGGCCATCTTAACCCCGTAGGCGAGGGAGCCATCGGGAAGCTTGATGGAGAGATCTTCGACGGTGTTCCCTTTGCGAAGTTTGAGGTAGATGGTTTGCCCGGAAAGCAGGTGGCCGGAGCCGGACATGAGATTGACCGTGGTGATGCCACCGGCGCGGGCCTTATTGATGGAGGTATCACGGACATCTATGGAGTCGAGAACGCGAACCTCGGGTTGAATGGGAGAAGTGGAATCCGCTCCAGCGACCGAGCCGATGTGGGAGTGAGTGCAGACGAGACCGGGGATGATCGTCTTTCCAGCTGCGTCGATTTGCTCGGCGCCCGCGGGGATGGTCACCAAATCAGAAGGACCAACAGCGAGGATGGTATCACCTTGAATAACCAAGGTGGCGTTTTCGATCTTTGGCCCGGAGACCGGGTAGATGGTCGCATTGATGAATGCACGGAGTGGTGGAGGAGAGCCGGGGGCAACCGTTTCCTGCGCCGTCGAAATGAAGAATGGCAATGCGAGAAGCGGCACAAGAGCGAGGGCTAGAAGCTTACGAGGGTGCATGGTGGAGGGACGCTAGCAGGAACCGCCCACTCTAGGGAAGAGAAGTTTATCTGATTGGCCACTGGCGAAAAGAACCGGCATCCCCCATTCTTCACGCAGCATGAAAGCAATTCAGTTTATTCGTAATAGCAGCGATACCGGGTCCGCGGTCGAAGTTGAACTCCCCTCCCCATCCCCTTCCGGACACGACATCCTTGTCAAAATCGAAGCGATTGGTCTCAATCCAGTCGACTACAAAGTCCGCCCCGCTGAGGGAAATGCTCCCAAAACCCTCGGATTCGATGCCTCGGGCATCGTCGTCGGAACAGGCGAAGACGTCACCTTGTTTCAGAAAGGAGACCAGGTTTACTACGCCGGCGACATCACACGCCCAGGCTCAAATGCGGAGCTCCAATTGGTCGACGAACGAATCGTTGCAAAGCGACCAGGCACTCTCGATGCCGCGACAAGTGCCGCGCTCCCTCTGACAGCGCTCACCGCATGGGAATCACTTTTTAACCGGTTGCAAATCAACCTCGATACTCCGGAGAAAAATGCCGGAAAAACCCTTCTCATCATTGGAGGGGCAGGTGGAGTGGGTTCCATCGCCATTCAGCTTGCGAAGCTGGCCGGGCTTACGGTCATCGCCACGGCCTCACGTGCCGAAAGCGCCGATTGGTGTCGCAAGCTCGGTGCCGACCACATCATCAACCATCACGAAAATATGGCTCCTCAGCTCGGTGAACTTGGCATGAAGACAGTCGATTACATCGCAAATTTCAATGAGATCTCCCGGGTTTGGGAAGCAATGGCCGAGATGATCGCTCCTCAAGGAAGTGTGGTCCTGATCACCGGTCATGAAGACCATCTCGATTTGGCGGGCACCTTCAAGTTGAAGAGCGTGAACATTTGTTGGGAATTTATGTTCACTCGCTCGATGTTCAAAACCGATGACCTCATTGAACAGCACAAGATTCTAAAGCGTGTCGCCCAACTCATCGACGAAGGCAAACTCAGAGCGACCGCAAACGAATCGCTCTCACCCATCAACGCCGAAAACATTCTGGAAGGTCATCGCCGTATGGAGTCTCAAAAAGCCATCGGCAAGCTCACCATCTCCGGCTGGGAATAAAATCAAACAGCTGAAATCCATGTCCAAACTCACCATCGTCGGCAATATCCACGCCAAGCCCGATCAGATTGACTTGGTCAAATCGGAACTCTTGAACCTCATTGAGACCACTCGCGCCGAGGAAGGCTGCCTCAACTACGATCTCCACCAGGACAAAGAAAACCCGGCCCATTTTCTCTTCTTCGAAAACTGGGAATCCTGCGAACGCTGGCAAAAGCACATGGAAAACCAACATCTCGCTGATTTCATGGTAGCCACCGAGGGTGCTGTCGAAGCAGTCACCCTCAACGAAATGACACAAATCGGCTGAACTCCTCTCCTGTGAGCACCTTTCGAGAAAGAGAAGAATGATTGCAAGAGGACGGTGATTGCCGAAAGTGGCCAAGCGATGTTCAAATCATTCTTCGTTTCACTCATCGGGCTCACTCTCGCTCTACACTCGTGGGCGGACCAGCCAGGCAATATCTCGGTCGGCCCAAAAAAGGGAACCCTGGTCATCATGGGTGGAGGCGGTCGTGATCGAACCTTCCCCCAAATTTTCCAAAAATTCGTGGAGTTGGCGGGAGGGAAAAAGGCGCACATTGTCATTGTCCCGACAGCCGCTTCAAGTGATCCAAATTTCGACTATCAACGCTCATGGTCGGTGCAATTGGCCACACAGATGGGGGTCGCCAGCGTTGCCATTCTCCATACCCATGACCGCAAGAAAGCGGACACGGAAGATTTCGTAAAACCACTCACCACCGCCACCGGCGTATGGTTCGGTGGTGGCCGGCAGTGGAGATTTACAAAAGCCTATGGCGGAACGCGAACCGAGAAGGAATTTCATAAAGTCCTCGAACGGGGCGGCGCCATCGGGGGGTCATCGGCGGGAGCCACCATTCAGGGCTCCTTTCTCGCGCGTGGAGACACGAGCGGAAACACCATCATGGTGGGCGATGTGCAACGCGGGTTTGGATTTATGAAGAACACCGCCATCGATCAGCATTGCATCGCCAGAGGCCGGCAGAAGGATCTTCTAGAGGTTTTGGAAGATCCGCAGAAAAAAATGCAAAAGGAGTTTAACCGCACCGAGCTCCTTGGCATCGGGATCGACGAAGACGTCGCAATTGTGGTGAAGGGGGATCAGTTCGAAGTCATCGGAAAAGATAAAGGCGCGGTTCTGGTCTATAATCCGAAATCGTGGACAGACGCTACCCCCGATGAAAAGAAGTGGATCATGGTGAAGAAGGGCGGAAAATATGACCTCAAGAAGCGGGTTGTTTTAGGGAAAGTCGATGGCGCATAAGTGGGAATTGGTCCGCACCCGTTGGGAAATTGCTTTCATGCGCGACTTCATCTCGTGATCGCGCTAGCTTCCTGGGATGAAGTTGCATCCATCCCGTCGTCACCTCCTTCAAACCGGCGCCGCGGCCGGAGCTCTCGGCTTTCTCTCAAAGATTCCCCTACTCGGAGCCGATGACGTAAAGCTCGACCCGAACCAAGTCCGGTTTCGTCCGGAAATCGAACCCTTGGTTCGGCTGCTGGAGGAAACTCCCCGCGAGCGGCTTTTGGAAGAGGTCGCCGGACGAATCAAGAAAGGAACGACTTACCGCGAAATCCTCAGCGCACTTCTCCTTGCCGGCGTGAGAAACATCCAACCTCGTCCGGTGGGATTCAAATTTCATGCCGTGCTGGTCGTCAACTCGGCTCACCTTGCCAGTGTCAATTCTCCGGACTCCGACCGATGGCTCCCCATCTTTTGGGCGCTCGATTATTTTAAATCTTCCCAAGCCCGGGATGTGCAGGAGGGAGATTGGACCATGGCTTCGGTCAAGGAATCCGAAGTCCCCTCTTCAGACAAAGCCCGCAAGATGTTTGCGGAAGGAATGGATCACTGGGACGAAGCCAAAGTCGATGCCGCGACGTCTGGCTTGGCACGGGCGGCGGGCGCCCAGGAAGTCTTCGACCTCTTCGCACAGTATGGCGCAAGGGACTTCCGCGACATCGGCCACAAGGCAATCTACGTCGCCAACAGCTGGCGAACTCTGCAAGCGATCGGCTGGAAACATTCCGAGCCCGTCCTCCGCTCTCTTGGATATGCCTTATTGCAACACAATGGGAGCAATCCACAGCAGAGCAGCCATGAAGCCGACCTCCCGGGCCGCTTGAATGAAGAGTTACAAAAAACCATCCGGAGTGACTGGCAACGCGGTGAGACCAAAAAAGAGGCCACCATCGAAATGCTCACCGTCCTTCGGGGCGGAACCTGGGAGGATGCGAGCCGAAAGGTCGTTGAGCTCCTCAATCGGAAAATTTCCCCGCAGTCCATCTGGGACGGTCTTTTCCAACATGCTTCCGAAATGCTCATGCGCCAGCCTGGAATCATTTCACTTCACGCCAGCACCACCACCAATGCCCTGCACTACGCACACCAAAACACCTTCAACGACGAGACCCGTAAATTCCTCCTCCTCCAGAATGCGGCATTCCTGACAATGTTTCGCGACCGGGGTGGTATCAAGGAGGGCGTCAAGATTGATCAATTTGAGCCGGTTGAAGGGGTTCCCGGTATCGAGGATATTTTTTCCGAAATCAGCGGCAACAAGGAAATGGCCGCGCGCAAGGCTCTCGCCTACCTCAAATCAACCAAGGACCCAAAGCCCTTTATGCGGGAAGCCCAACGCCTGATCTATCTTAAGGGCACCGGCTCACACGACTACAAGTTTAGTTCCGCGGTGCTGGAGGATTATTACAATATTTCCCCACAAATGCGTGACCGTTTTCTCGCCGCCAGTGTCTTCTGGCTGCAGGGCTCCGGCAAAAAAAATACCAGCCTCGTTGCAAGGACGCGGACGGCTCTTGGAGGCTGATCATTCGAGACCAGCGCGCGAACGACATCATGGGAACCTCTGATCCTCTCATCAAATCGGAGGGAGCCCAATGATCGCCCTCGCCGCAGGGTGAACACTCGGGCCCATCTTCGCCACCGTGTCCGGAGAGATCACCGGATCAGGAGGTAGCGCGACGTGGCGCTTTATCCCGACGTCGATGCCCCGCGATTAAGCCGATCTTCCCTTCATTTTTTCGTGCGCTTTCAACTCCTCAGGTGAGAATGATCGTCTCTTCGATCATTCCTAAACCAGCTAAGCAAGAATCCCCTTCACAACCTTGCCCTCATCAGCCGGACCGATGAGGCGTTGATTAAGCCCTTGGTAGGCGAAACTGAAACGGTGGGGATTGAGACCGAGGAGATGTAAAATCGTCGCTTGCATGTCGCGGATACCCACCGGATTCTCACCGATGTAGTAGCCGATGTCATCGGTCTGACCATACGCACCCGGTTTGATGCCAGCGCCAGCCATCCACATCGTGAAGGCGTGCGGGTGGTGATCGCGGCCGTAGTATCCTGGCTTCAGTGTCGAGTTGACGTTGTTCTGCATCATGGGCGTGCGGCCAAATTCGCCCCCCCAAACGATGAGGGTTTCCTCAAAAAGACCCCGTTGCTTGAGGTCTTTAATGAGCCCCGCGATCGCCCGGTCAATCTGCTCGCATTTGATGGGAAGGGTTTCGTCGATGGATTCGCCCGGTGACGATCCGTGGTGGTCCCATCCCCAATCATAAAGCTGAACAAAGCGGACGCCATTTTCGACAAGCCGTCTCGCCAGCACGCAGTTGTTGGCAAAAGTGGGATCATCGCCTTTGTAGAGGCGGCGCGGGTCGGCGGCCGTTTCAACATTGGAAACGTGGCCGGGCTTGGCTCCATACAAATCAAGAATGTGTTGCGGCTCCTTGCTGATGTCCATAACCCCGGGAACCGACATCTGCATGCGATAAGCCAATTCGTATTGCGAAATTCGCGTCAGCGTCTCGGGATCGCCGACGTGCTCGTGCTGGAACTCGTTGAGATCCTTGAGAGCATCAAGCGTCTTGCGCCGGGCTTCTCGATTCATTCCCTTCGGATCCGAAAGATAAAGAATGGGATCTCCCCCATCGGTGCGGCATTGCACCCCTTGGTAGAGAGTTGGAAGGAAGCCCGATCCCCAGAGCGACTTTCCCGCACTCGGGGTTTTGCCACCCGAGGCCAGCACGACGAAGCCGGGGAGATTTTTGTTCTCGGTCCCAAGCCCGTAGTTCACCCACGAGCCCATCGAAGGATAGCCCGGAAGGGGGTTGCCGGTTTGCAAAAGAAGCTGCGCCGGCGAGTGGTTGAATTGATCGGTGTGCATCGAGCGAATGACGCACACGTCATCGATCACCGAGCTCAGGCCAGGGAGCAAATCGCTCACCCACTGTCCGCTTTGGCCGCGTTTTTGATAGTCGAAGACCGGCCCCATCATCTTGGGCGTGCCCTTGATAAAGGCGAAACGCTTCCCCTCGAGATACTCCTCCGGACAATCCTTCCCGTTAAACCTGGTGAGAGCCGGCTTGTTTTCAAAGAGATCAATCTGAGAGGGCGACCCCGCCATATGGAGATAGATGATGGACTTGGCCTTCGCGGGAATCTTCATGCCGGGCCGCTGCTCGGCCGCAAGAAGTTGGTTGAGAGCCATCGCCCCAAAACCCATCCCGGCTTGGCCGAAGAAATGGCGACGAGTCTGGGCTCGGATTTTTTCGTGATGAAGGTTCATGGCTTTGAGAGGGTTTCGTCGAGGTTAAGGAGAACATTGGCGACCGCAACCATGGCGGCATCGCCTTCTTTGAGTCCCGCCACGGTGAGCAGTTCCTTGGCAGCGACTGAGTCGCTCGCATAGTGTTCCTTCATGGAAGAATGGAGTTCTTCAAGACGCGCCAGTTCCTTCGCCGAAGGTGGTCGGATCAGGACCAAGCGAAACCCGTGGGCAATGTCGGTCATGCGTTGGGACAGAGCACCGGCCGCTTCCACGAAAGCAACATCGTTCAGGGTCACGAGAGCTTGCAGTGGCGTGTTGGTTCGCACCCGGCGGATCTGGCAAACTTCGCCCGAACCGGCGTCAAAGGTCGTCATCGCCGGATGGGGACTGGTACGCTTGAGATAAGTGTAAATTCCACGGCGGTAGCGGTCCGGGCCAGTGGCATTCTTCCACTTGTCGCCGCTGTAGGTTGATTTCCAGACTCCGGGTGGTTGCGGTGGCATCACCGAAGGCCCACCAATCTTTCGCGTCAGGAGACCTGACGCGGCAAGGGCCTGGTCGCGCACCATCTCCGCGCTGAGGCGAAAGCGGGCGCCCCGGGACAGGAGCCTGTTGCGGGGATCGGCGGCAAGTTGCCCGGGGGACACCTTCGAACTCTGCTGATAAGACTTCGACATCACAATCGTCTTCAGGAGCTTCTTGAGAGACCATCCATTCTCCCGGTAATCAACCGCGAGCCAGTCGAGCAATTCCAAATGAGTCGGCACCGCTCCCTGCGTCCCAAAATCTTCCTCGGTCTCAACAATGCCCACCCCAAACATGCGGGCCCAGACCCGGTTGACCATAACTCGCCCGGCCAGCGGATTGTCGGGATGAGTGAGCCATCGCGCCACTCCGAGTCGATTTGAAGGTGCCCCTTCAGGAAGCTTACCAAACATCTCAGGCAAACGTGCCGACACTTTCTCTCCCTGATCCAGGAAGCTTCCCCGCTGATGAATCTTGGTCACTCTTTGGCGACTGGAAGCAAGTTCACGCATGATGGGTGTCGTCGGTATCGCACGCCGAACTTGCTCCAATTCTTTTCGTACTTCAGCAAGCCGGGCATTCAGCTTCTTGGTCGGTTCGAAAACCTTGGACTGAAATACCGAAGCCAATCCCGCTTCGGAATCAACATCCGCAGTGAGCCACTCCGCCGGATGAGTGCTCACCGAGAGGCGGAAGGATTCGAAAACAAGGCCACCGCCGTATTCCTGCTCCAGAATCAGGCGAAGTTTCCCGCCGGAGAGAGGCTTGGAAAAATCAAAGACGGCCGCATGAGGCTCCGCCGCTTTTGGAGAGAAGGCCCAACCTACTTTCGTCTTTCCATCGATCGCCTTGGCGACCTCCCAATTCTTTTGTGAAAAGTCAGCCCGGGGATTCTTAAGTTGCAGCTTTTGAGGCTTCTTCCCGTCAGCGAGCCATTCCGCCGTGAGCTCGCGGAGAACGACGTTCTTATCTTTCCACTTTCCACCCGCCTTCTTGGTCAGGGCATCAACTCGCAAAGCGATCACCGGCTGATCAGCGGGTAAATCAAGCGTGAGGGTCCACGTGTCCTTTTCGGGAAGCTCCCCCTCCACCTGCAAAGTTCCGTTCGGAGCCTGCCCGATCCTGGCATGTTTTGTCTTCTGCTCAACCAATCGGAGCGGTTGCCAAAGCAGTCCATCCTTAAGCCCTGCTTTCCAGGTCGCAAAGGCCTCATTGAACCCCTCCGGTTTCGCCTCAATCTGCGCGGAAAGAGATTCAACCTCCACCTCAAGACTGCGGATCTGCTCACTCTGTTCACGCGTTGGAATCGAGGCGACCGGAGCGCCGCGATCCGCGTCCTCGGTCTGATTAAAAAAGGCATAGAAGGAGTAATAATCTTCAATGCTGATCGGGTCATACTTGTGAGTGTGACATTTCGCGCAACCCATCGTGATCCCCATCCAAATCTGCACCGTGGTGTCCACCCGATCCTTGACGGCCGCGACGCGAAACTCCTCATCATCGGTTCCTCCTTCGTCATTCTCCATCGTATTACGATGGAAAGCGGTCGCCAAAATCTGCTCGTTCGTGGCATTCGGCAAAAGGTCTCCCGCGAGCTGCTCCACCGTAAATTGATCGTAGGGCATGTCCGCGTTCAGGGCGTCGATGACCCAATCGCGGTATCGCCAAATCAGACGCGGTCGGTCTTTTTCATAGCCCTTGGTATCGGCATAGCGGGCCAAATCCAACCACATCCGGGCCCAGTGCTCTCCAAAGGCCTCGGATTCGAGCAAGCGATCAACCACTATCCCAAGATCTCCCGATTTCTGGAACTCATCCGCCTCTTCAAGAGTCGGCGGCAAACCTGTCAGATCTAGAGAGACCCTCCGAATTAGCGAGTTCCGATCAGCAGGTTTGGAAAGCTTCAATCCCTCCTCCTCAAGTCGCTTCGAAACAAAATGATCGAGCGGATGCGTGCCCTCCGGCACCTCGATCTTCTTGGGAATCTGAAACGCCCAATGCTCCTCATACTCCGCCCCGGCTTCAACCCAACGCCGAAGCAGTTTTCTCTGCTCCCCCGTCAGACTGTGTCCGGAGTCCTCCGGCGGCATTGAATCGTCTTCATCGTCGGTCTCGATTCGGTAAATCAGTTCGCTTTCATCGACCGGACCCAACGACTTCCTGGCACCCTCGGCAGTATCGAGCCGGAGCTTCCCTTCCCTCGACTCCTGATCCGGCCCGTGGCAGGAAAAACAGTTCGCGGATAGGATGGGCCGAATATCACGGTTGAAATCAATATCCGCCTGCACCTGGGAAACAACGAGGCCTTGGATGGCGATGAACGCAGCTCTTCTCATGATAGTTCTGTAAACAGGAACAGAGTCCTAGCGTCTCGAAGCCGCTTTGACCCGCAAAAAGAGCCGTTGACCCGGAACCGTCACAGCCCAGACCTCCGGTTCCCGGCCACTCAGGATAAAGCCGGTGGAATGCCAGGTTTTCAGGTCAGAGCTCCACTCCGGGGTCACGATCACTTCATCGGCTCCCGGATTAAGGGGAACGGTTAAAGTCAGCTGCTCGAAATCAAACACCGGACCACCGGCCAAGGCATAAGCAAGCAAATCGCCACCCGGATATGGCAGGGCATCACTCTGACCGGGATTGCCTCCATTCGAGACACTGCTCCGCCAGTTCAACGGGTCGGCATGATCCGGAACACCTTCGGGGCCGATCAAAACGAGACTTCTTCCCTCTCCGTCTGCCGCGACCGGCCACGGAGAACTGTCGTCATAGTTCACTTCACGGAGGGGGAGGTCACCTCCAAATGAGAGGACCACCAATTCACCTCCATTGCTCAGTCCACCCGAAAAATATTCGCCCGTCACCGGAAGAGCGGAGCCATAGGCAGCCTCAAAAGCCACAAGATTTCGCACCAGTAAAACACGTTCACCAGGAGCAAGGGAATCGATACGTCCCGTCGAAAAATCGAACTCGATGCCATCGATGAACCTCAAAGGCGAGAGAGCAAGAACAACCGGCCCGACATTCATCAGCTCGATAAATTCCAAATCACCATTACCCTCCGGATGATACATGATCTCACTGATCACCAACCCCGCCAAATAAGGAGCCACATTCGGTTGCCCCGCAATGAAGGAATGAGGCTCCGACCAATGACTCCATCTTCCACTGCTGTCCTGATGACGAATCCGGGCCCGATAGCTGCTTCCTACTCGCAACACTCCGGAGGGCACAATCTGCTTGTTCGCAAAGACGCCCAGAACACCACTCTCCCAAACGGCATCAACCTCGTAGGGCTGTTCCACTTCCGATTCGTAATTCGGTGCCAGCGGATCGGACACCTCACCGATGCGCCACTCGACCGCGGAAAACGTCCCCCCCCCGCTTGGGTCACTAAAGTTCGACGTTGAAAATGCCAAACCATCGGTCGGATATCCGGCTGTTCCGGTATAAGAAATGAGGGGAGTGGCGGGGATATTGCCATCGGCCGCTTCGTTCACGAGGTTGTCATAGCCGTATCCTCCGGGTTGCATAAACTTCCTGATGTAGTCCATTTGCCCCTCGTGGTCGGCAGAGATAAGAGTCCGGGTGTAGGTTCGCCCAGCGGGATCGGAACTCCCGGTGAGCACATTGTAAGACCCCTTGAATTGACCGGGAGTGCGCGAATTATAATCCCATGCGACAAGATCCATGTCAGCCAAGGTCAGGGGCTGCCCGGCAGGGTTAACGATATCAACCAATTCGGCCAACACGGTATCAACCGCTTTGGCATTAAAGAGAAGATCCAACACTTCTCTTTGCTCGTTTTTTGCTTCGAGTAGATTCTGTGGATAGCGTGGATCGATGCAAAGGCGGAAGCGATCCCACGTGTAATACTTCGGGGTGAGTTGGAACATGGTATCGCAATCCCACGGCATGAGCATCCACTTCCCGGAGTCAGGATTGTGATAATAGTATCCTTGGCGACCATCACGTTGATCGTAGTGGGTGACCGCTTCAGCCACCGCCTTAAAGCGCCCATAATTGCTGACATCGGTATTTGCAGCCCACCATTCCTGGGTTTTTCCGGTGTTCAGATTACCACGAATGGAATTGAAGTCGCCGGGTCCTTTCGGTTCGTCGGCACCTTGGTTGTCCTGTTGGCTTTCAGCGTCCAGTTTGTAAATATTTCCATCGGGCAATCCCCGATCCTCCAGGAAGCGACCGCTCGGCACCTCGACACTGTGGTAGAGCCCCCAAATATCGCCCCGATATTGGTCATTGCTGAACTGTTCGATTGATTCATCGATCACCCGAAAATGAAAATAGCTCGTTCGGCTTGAAGGCACGCCCGCCAGGTCAAACAGGCGGTAAGTAAGACACTCATCCACTCCGGCCATGCCGCGATTCACATAAGTCCACGGAGCAGTGCCGCCATTGACCTTCATGTTGCGCCAAGGTGAGCCGACCTTCTTACCAAAATTATCGCGCGCTTCAAATTCATGTCCCCGGTTGAAGCGGAAGTGCCATTTATTCTTACCAGTCCGATAAGTCGAGCCCTCGCCCCTGACATTGAATCTGATGTGATCATAGACCCGCCCATCGTAAACCATCGTACCCAGAAAGCGGGTATTGCGGGATCCGGCGGCATACTGGCAACTCGTCACATCACTGTCCGTCGCAATCAGATGATAAACCGGAACAGATTCCAATACTTCGGAAGGAAAAGTCACCGGAGCAGTGAAACCTTGTCGTGCCGACGCGGTCCAAGAAGGAACTCCATCATAACAAAAGTAGCTGAAGTTTGGCTGGGGGTCGTCCGTCAATGGAACCTGCACCGAGGATCCACCGCCATCCGATGCGGTGATGCGGTAGCGGATAAGGCGGCGATGGGTCTGCACTGAGGCCGGGATGATGGCGGTGAAGCGGTCGTCATCTGCGGAGACATCTCCACCCGTGCCATCGTCCTTCATCAACACCTCGACCCAGCTCGTTTCGTAATTGCTGTCGGTCAATCGAATGTAGGAACCAGGATCAACGACCTGATAAGAGAGGACCACGTTGCTGACACCAAAAAGGTCAGTCACTTTAGCGGTGATCAGGACATCCTCGCCAGACTTTGGTTGTTCGGGAGTGTGATCGACCTGCCGGATCTGGGGTGGCGCGGCGAGAGTAAAGACCGAATTGGCCGCTCCCGGAGTAGGAACGCCGATTTCGGAACTCGGAGGCGGTGTCTTGAGTTCCGCGTCGATGGATAAGTCTCCGCTACCCAAACTCTGATTGATGATCTGGATGGCGATGGTATTGATCCCGGTATGCAGGTAGGAGGCGGTGCCGTTGAGTATTTTTTCCTCCCAAGCCGCCTCGTGATTCTGCGCAAAGCCAGCCGGCGGTGGAAATGGGATCTCTCCAGCATCAAGAGAAAAGCGGGCAACCTCCCTTCCATTAATATAAACGACGCACCCGTCGTCGAAGTAAGCCCGCAGGAGCAATGAAGTGGGGATGGGACTACCCGGCGCGACCGTAAATTCATGACGCAGAAAAAGGCTGATGTAGTTGCTCTGCATCCCGGCGATCAAGGTGTTATCGTCACCGTCGCCGAAGCCGATGGGCGTGGTGCCCGCGAGCCAGCCGGATTCGTCGTAGCCGCTTTCGATCCAGGATTTCCCCGCACCATCATCGCCCGGATAGGTCTCACCGAGGTGGTAGGTCCAACTTGTGCTTGCCGGAGCAAGATAAGTCAGAGAGGGGCCACTGTAGCCAGCACTGGCACTACGCCACGAGCCTCCAAGATCATTGTCGAGCTGAGGATTCATCAACTCCATCGATGGCCCCTCCCCATGGACGGCGGTCGGCCACGGAAAGCCGACTCCGTAGTTCACCTCGTCCACCGTCGTGCCGACAGCATCTCGCAGACGAATCTCCTCCCCCGAATTACTCAGGCGACCACTCCAGGGACCAATTGCAGTCACTCCGAACTCGCTCAAGGCAACCGCCGGGGTTTCCGCAATCACGAGATACTCCCCCGGTGCAAGCACGGTATTGGGAAAAGTAAATTCCACCCCGCCTCTCAGTTCCCACCCGAGAAGATTCACCGATTGATCTCCCTGATTGTAGAGCTCGATGAATTCCGCGCGCATTGTTTGGTCCTCGGGATCATAGTGGATCTCATTGATGACAATGGCATTGGAAGATCCCACAATCATGGGCTCGCTTGCCTGATCTGTGGGATCACTTCCGCCGGCAATCTCGATACCATCTCCATGTGAATCACCATCACTATCACCTCGATTGGGATCGGTTCCCGGTTGACTTGGACCCGCAAAAGGGAGGTCGGGATTCTCCAGACCATCGAGCAAACCGTCACCATCGCTGTCCGCAATGAGCGGATTGGTTCCGGTAGCAGTCGGACTGATCCAGATGCCCGTGTTGCCCTCGATTCCGTCGGAAAGGCCATCGTTATCGGTGTCGTCATCATTTGGGTCCGTCCCCGTGTTATTGGGACCACCCCAAAGCCCGCTGTTTGATTCCTTTCCGTCCGTCAACGAATCGTCATCGGAATCTGGATTTCGTGGGTCGGTTTCGTTTTGAAATTCCTCCAGATTCGTTGAGCCATCGGTATCAGGATCACCACCGGAATCATCGAGATTTTTATTGAAACCATTGGCGTCCTCCCAGTCGTCCGGCATGCCATCGCCGTCTCTATCCGGAGCAGCCTGATTCATGGGGCCAAGGGCGATGGCATCGGCGAAAACGTAGGTGTCTCCCGCAGTCGAAGCATCATCATTTAAAATCACCGTCACGGTGCCATCGGTCACCGTCACACGTCCCAGAAGGGAGAATTCAATCGACCGGCTGCCGCTGTCATCGAGAACAAGGTCGCCGTCATTCCCCGCGCGCTGATTTTTCACCACGGTTCCGAGGCCATCGCTTACCTGATAGGGTGCCGCAGTGGTGAGGTTCCCCTGCGCCTCGTTTCGCCAGGAGGCATAAACATCGTATTGCCCCAATGGGAGGTCATCGAACGTCCAGACGGCGGCGGTATTCGCTCCTCCGCCATTGTCCCACCGACGGTCGCCATTCCAGGAATCGGCCTGCCCGTTGTCAGTTCCGGCAAAGCCGCCCCCACCCTCTGTGTAGGCGGGAGAGGCATCCCCATTATCGATGACGAGATATTCATCGCCGCCCGCATCAGTCACGGAAACCTGCGCTCCGGCAGAAAGGACAATGGAGGTGAATAAGCCTCCCGCAAAGAAGGCCCGGGCGAAGAAAGTTGTCATAAAATGTAGGAACCGGAATCAGCGTTTTTCGACCCGGAAAAACACCTTCTCGCTACCCGCAATTCCAGTCGTCGTCAGATTAAAGGTGCGTGTGGTACTTTGCCCTTCATCTCCCGAAACGCTGTCGTTCAAGTCTCCCGACCAATCAACCAGATCAGTGGAAAAAACAACGGCATAGGTTTGGGTCGGTCGGGAATTCCAGGTCAGGGTCAGCAAACTCCCATCTGGCGAGTAGCTAATGTCCGTGATCACAAGACCACCGATCCCGCCCAGGGCATTGATTGGTCCAATCGCGATGGCATCGGCAAAGATAAAGGTATTGGGATCCCCCGCACCGGTCACGCTGTCATCAACCGTGACATCCAGGTTTCCGTCAGAGACCCCGACCTCTCCCAGCAGCGCAAAATTAATATCCAAGAGATCGTCGCTGAGGATGATTCCGGGGTATCCTTCAGCTCCCAGGCTTTGGTCCAATTCCACCTCGACTCCATCATCGCTCATGGAATACCTCGCAGTGCTGACGTTGCCTTGAGGGGTATTTCTCCAGGAGGCATAAACCGAGTAGGTCCCGCTCTCCAGGCCCGTGAAACTCCAGGTCGCGGTCGTGTCGATCCCGCTGTTCCCCCAGCGGCGATCTTTTGCCCAGGAGTCATCTTGGACCGTCGTAGTGTCCTGACCTTCGAATAAAACACCTCCCTCGGAGTAACCCAAAGTTTTGAGATCCACCATACCGTCACCGTTCCCATCCAGTCCGTTGTCGATGACCAGGTAGACGTTTCCCTCACCATCCGTGACCTGACGGAACTGAGAGGCATTGGGATCTGTCGAATTCGACACCTCCTCACCGTCAGTGGTGCCATCGCCATCGGAGTCCGGGTTATTCGGGTCGGTGCCGGTGTCAGCCTCATCTACGAAAATTCCGGTGCCGGTTTCGACTCCGTCTTTGAGGCCATCGTCATCACTATCATCATCGTTGGGGTCGGTTCCACGATCATTGACCTCTTCTCCATCAAGCGAGCCATCGTCATCCGAGTCGTCATCCGTTGGGTCGGTTCCAGCTTGAAACTCCTCCAGATTCGTAAGCCCATCCATATCGCCATCAACTGCAGCATCTGACGGATCATCTTTGTTGAGTCCAAACTGCTCCTCAAAATCATCCGGCATGCCATCCTCGTCAAAGTCGAAAATCTCAACCGGCCCCAGGGCAACCGCATCCGCGAAAATAAAGGAATTTCCATCCGCATTCCCCGTCACGCTGTCATCAACCGTCAGCGCAAAGTCTCCGTCCGCAATCGTCACCTGACCCAGCGACGCAAAGTTAATATCCCCGGCCCCGTCATTTAAAACGATTCCCGGAAGAGCTACTGCTCCCCCGCTCTGATCGAGATCCACGTCCACAAAACCGTCGGTCCCGGTATAATGTGCCATGCTCACGTTCCCCTGAGGATCATTCCGCCAGGACGCATAGATGTCGTATGTTCCGTCCGGCACCTCGGAAAAAGACCACACTGCCGTCGTCGCAGCCCCATCGTTCCCCCACCGGCGGTCACCATTCCATGAATCAGGCTGACCGGCATCACCACCACCAAACACTCCCGGCTCGGAGTAATTGGCGTTTGCCAAACCATCACTGCTGGCATCGATGACCAGATAATTATCCCCCGCCGTATCTTGCACCTGCAGAATTTCTGCCCTCAAAGGGCCAAAACCCAACAAGACGAATGCACAAGCAATGATTTGAGAGCTATTTTTCAGTTTCATAAATTCTTAATTCTACCAAAATAAAATTGCTTGGGAGGGTCATTAGGGGAGGCCAGGAATTTCCTGATTCGAGGCCCCCTCGCAGTATCAATCCCTAGCCCCGCCGGCGGCGAACCAAACCAAGGCCGGCAAGAGTGACCAGAAGAACGGAAGAAGGCTCGGGAACAGCAGTCCTGATCGCCACCGCATCAGCGAAGATGAAGGAGGCGCCATCGGCACTTCCAGTGACACTGTCGTCAACCGTCAGAGTGAAATTCCCATCAGCGACGGTCACTTGCCCAACGCTGGCGAAATTAATATCATTGTTTCCGTCATTAATGACGACACCCGGCAAGGCTGCAGCGCCTCCGCGTTGATCAAGGTCAATGTTCACGAATCCATCGGTGCCAGTGTAATGAGCCAAACTCACGTTTCCCTGTCCGTCATTTTTCCATGAAGCGTAGACGTCATAGACACCGTTGGCCAAGCCGTCGAAAGCCCAACTGGCAGAGGTTGCGGCCCCGTCATTGCCCCAGCGACGATCCCCGCCAAAAGAGTTAGCTTGACCAAAGTCGTCACCAGCAAAAGCCCCGGGTTCCGAGTAACTGGCATCAGACGCCCCACCCGATAGATTGTTGGAGACCAGATAATCGCCAACCGTGATCACGGCTCCATTCGCAGAATTAAAAGCAAGGGCTGTCAGCGCGCACCCGCAAATTGGCATTAGAGACTTTAGAGATGGTTTCATTTTATGATTGATTTGATTTTTGTCTTTTCGGGTTGTTTCAACCATCCGCCAGCCAGCGTTGCGGTGTTCAAACAACCTCTTCGTAAGAATTATACCGTCATTCCTTCTTTAATGACAAAATTCCTGCGAAAAATGCGCAACAAATGATCTGACTTATTGTTCCACAAGCCCCAGTGAGAATGACAAAGAGGAAGGCAGACTGTTTGAACTCACCAAATCAAAGACCAGGGGGCGGGTCGGTCCAAACTTCCCCGTGATCTTCACCGATGCGACCTGTCCTTCGATATTCTGTCGGTGAGAACCCCTCCCAAAATCAATCATCTTGTCTTTAAATTGAATCGAGGGATGGGAACGAAAAAATGAATGATCGAGAATCTTGAGCGCCCCCAAATCAACCTTCAACGAGGCCTCTCCCCAACCAAAAAACAGGATCGGATTCTCCACTTCATCCTGAAAATCCACCACCACCGAAGTCGCTCCAAGATGGCCAAACGGATTTGCCACCGCCCCGATCGCGGCACACTCGGCATGATACCAAACCTCCGCAGGCTGAAATTCGTTGAGATGCTGTGTCCACCTCATCGGGTGAACCTCCCCCGAATTGTGGCACGCATCCGAAGTCACCCGGAGCCTCACTCCCGCCAGGCTCCCGGAGGCCACTCCCCCACCTGCACGACCCCTGAGCCAGGTCGTCGTTTGGATTTTGAGGGGACCATCCCCCGTCTCCACCCCGGGCAATTCCCGACGCGCCCCTCCTTTTGCAACCCACGATGGCGTCTCTGCAATTCGCTCGATGGAAACCCTTCCGGCATTTTTCCCAGCCAACAAATCGCCCTCCTTAAGACGGTCCAAACCCAGAATGGCACCATTGTAATTGTCCACCGTCCCCTCCATCACAAATATGCGATACCCCTCGTCCTCATCGATCTGCATTGCATAGGAAGTTCCAATGTCGACCACTCTCCCCTGATCATAAAACAGATCAAAGAGCGCACCATCGCCGTCATCGCTTACCAGCACATTGCCCCGATAGAGATAACCGGAAGAAGCCGAAATGATTTCAAAAGTCGTTGGCGCCTCCAACCTTACCACGGCACTTTCCTCGAAAGTCACCTCGACCCATCCCTCTGTCACTTTCAGAATTCCACCGGTAAGGGCGTAAGGCAAAGCAATCTTGCTGCCATCCCCTACGCCGCCCACCGCTGTAATCGAAGCCGCCCAGAGCGCCCTCTCCCGGATCTCAGCCGCCAACGCGGAAGTCTCCTTTTCATCCCGCCCGCTGTCCCACGGGGTAAATTGAAAATTCCGCTGTGGATCCTTCACCAAAGAGGGCCGATCAATCTCTGTTGATTCGTCAGGCAGGGAAAAGATGACTGCCAGACAAGCCGCCAACGCACCTCCGACCCCGATACCCCACTTGGCAACCTTCCACCCACCCCATCTCCGCTTTTCCATCAAGCTATCCCCTGCTAAATTCAGATCAATTCCTCGCAATGATTCCTCGGTTTCCAAACTCTCCTGATAAAATCTCCGCAACTCAGCACTCTCGGAAAGCGCCTCCTGCAGTTGTTCAAATTCTTCCCCGGTAATGCTTCGATCAATCAGCTTCCAGATCAGTTCATAGGATTCCTTCATAATGAATTAGCGGTAAGGGTTCGCTGAATACAATCGTGCAACTGAATTCTGATTCGTCGCAGTCGCTGAGACAAGGTGTTCGCAGGAACTCCCAAATCAACCGCCGTCTCGCCTAAACTCTCTTTGGAATCGTAGTGACACAACACTAGTTTGCGATCCTTTTGACGCAGCTTTTGGAGACAACCGATCAAGGCTTGTTCTCGAGGACCACCTGCATCATCACGCGGATGTTCCTCTGCTAAAATCTCGAGTAATTCCTCTCGAAAAACCAATCGCTCCCGTCCCACATCCCGCATGAAGGCCTTCGCTTGAAAGTAACAAATCCGATAGGCCCACTTCAAAAACGGTGTCTCTGGATCCCAGTCGGCCCGCTTGACCCAAACAACTTTATTTGACTCTTGCAGGACATCGTCGGTCGAACTCGAGTTCGCAAGTATCTTGGCAAGATAAGCACGCATCATCGGCTGTGATTGCGCGATTTCATTCACAAAAGCAGAATCCAAATCCTTATCCATTCCGACTCCCTATACCGAAAAGGCTCCAAAAATGACACTAATCACGGATTTTCTATTCCGATTCACCGCTCACCGACCTCTTCCAGTTTTCTGGCCAAACCTGGAATCGTTTTCACCTTCGGCAAGGTCAGCGCTTTTGTCACGACTCCGACCGCCTCCCTTTCCTGCCCACTTTTAACCAAACACTCCGCCAAAGTGAGCAGCACTTCGGGATCGTTATAATTGCTTCCCGCGGCCGCACGCCGGGCGAACTTCAAGGCCTCCACCTGGTTTTCCAAAATTAAACTCTCCGAGAACACCCTCGAAAGCCCATGAAGCGCCGTGATCCGATGACCATCAAGCTTCAAGGTTCTCTCAAAATACTCCTTCGCCTCATCCGCCCTCCCTGCCTCAAGGCATCGTAAACCCGCATTCGATAACACCCCGGAAAAGAGCGGTTGCGGCTCCAAAAAACGCGCATAACGCGTCACCAAATCCCGCCCTTCCTCATAAAACCCCCGCTGAAACAAACGATCCGCAAAGTTGAGCATCACAAAATTCTTCGGCTCGAAGTTCCACCTTCCCGGGAATGGTAAAGTTCCGCCGCGGCGCTCCTCAAAGGGCAGATCGAGGCGATCAAGCTCGTCGATCACTTCCTGTGGACGGATTTTCCCTTTGTAGATTGCAACGAGACGCCAGTTTCGATCGACCAGAAAACTTGTTGGCACCGGCAAGGACCGCTGTGCCACCATGAGTTCATCGTTGGCCAACTGAAGAAAGCCCACCAGCGAGGCCGTTGCCTTTCCCGAGAAAAAAGGAAACCGCAAATCACGAAGGATTTTCCGCGCCCTCTGCGAACCTTCTTCGCCGCCTTCGAGACCATCGACATTGAGAGCCAGCACACCAAGACCACCAGACTCGAACTTGGAGCGGGCCTCCGCAAACGCGGTCAATTCCTCCAGACAAGGCTCACACGAACCCGACCAAAGGTTCACTAACAATCCCCGCTTTCCCCTTAGCGGCTCGCCAAAAATTTCGATCTTTTTACCCGAATCCATCTCATAATCAAGCGAAGGCAGCGGCAACGGAATCCCGAGAACAATGGCCGTTGAACTCTCTGCTTCAGGCTGATCCACAGGTGCCGGAAGCTCTTTCCCTTCTACCGAAGATCGCCATTCCCCGGCCACCCCCGCTCCTTGTATGAGCTGATACCCTCCACCCGCTTTCACTCCCGAAAATTCCTCACTCACCCCGCCCGGCCAACGCACTTCCACCTTCGCCACCGCATCTTCGCCAAGTCCAAAGTGGAGCCATTTACTCGACTGGGAAAGGTATCCCTCACCCGCCCGCAAGGTCCGCGCGACCGCTTTCCCCGCCATTGGAGTCACCGTAACCCGCGCCCCGATGGCGTCGCGATTACAGTCCTTTCCCACCAGGAGAATGCGGACCGATCTGCCCGGCCACACGGCCTCGTTCTCAAAAAAACGGAGCTGCGGCCCCGAACGATTCGCCATCCACAAGTCGAGATCACCATCGTGATCCCAGTCGCAAAATGCCACCCCGGTCCCGTCCTCCGGGAGACTCAATCCGCTCACTTCCGAAACATCCGCGAACCGCCGCGCTCCTCCTGTGTTCAGGAATCCACAATGCCGCTCGCGTCCGCTAAAACTCCGCCCCTGCCGCAGCAAAGTCACGAGCGGATCCTCCGCCGCTCCCAGCGATTGCTCGAATGACGAACCAAAGGTTCCCCGGACTCCTTCCTGCGACCCGACCTGTCGCCAGTAAAAACTTCACAAATCCCCCGTGTCCGCCGCCGTGACATACCCGTTGGCCACCACGATATCATCCCAGCCGTCGTTGTTGAAATCCCCAAAGATCGAACTCCAGGCCCACCGCGCGATTTCGACGCCGCGCTCCGCACCCACTTCGGTGAAGGTCCCGTCGCCCCGATTTTCGAACATCGAGTTGCCTTTGACAAAACGCCGGTAGAGCCCTTTTTCCTCCTCAGCCAACCAAGGCCGAAATTTCTCCTGCGTGAAAATGCGCCCGCCCGCCGAGGAAAACATGTTCCCGACATAGAGGTCCATATCGCCATCCCGGTCGTAGTCCGACCAACTCGCCGACATCCCCGGTCCGGCATCCACCACTCCTACCGCTGCCGCTACTTCGGTGAATTTCCCCCCGTCATTTTGATAGAGACAATTGTGGCCGTAATCGTTCGAGACATATAGATCGGGATCTCCGTCATTGTCGTAGTCCTCCCAGGCCGCCGCGAGACTGTGCTGTCGATTCTTGAAATCGAGCCCGCTTTCCCGAGTGGCGTCTTGAAAAAGCCACCCCTTTCCATCCGCCATGCCACTGGCAAAAAGAACATTGGCCCCGCCATCGCTGGAATTGTGAAGAACCCCGCTGCCCCGCGGTTCGCCGCTCCTCGCCCCCGCCTTTGCGTAGTCAAAACAGAGAAAAAGATCGAGATCGGAGTCGCCGTCGTAATCAATCGCAGTGAGTGATTCGACATCATCATCCGCCGACTTCAAAACCGCCCGCCGCACAAACTTCGCGCCCCCGCTATTCTCCATAATGACGATCCCGGAATTCGTCGCCAAAGCCAGGTCGCCATCACCGTCATTGTCCAGATCAACGATCAGGGCCGCCGAGGTGAAGTCCAACCAGTCCGCTCCCGATTCCGCCGAAACATCCAGCGCCGTGCCATCCTCTTGATGCAGAAAAAGCCGATTAGGCAGACCGGTAGGCTGCGGAACATAAAGATCATCGAGTCCATCGCCATCGATATCTCCCACCGCGAGCCCCGAGCGTTGACTGAGATGAGAACCGTGAAATATCTCGATCCGCTGAAGCCAAAAATCAAGCCCGTGACGAAGTTGCCCGGCCCAGGAGGAGTTCCCTCCCAATACCGCAACCTCCTTGTTGGCAAACCAGGGAGAATCGCTCCCGCTCGAACAAACCTCCTCAAAATCCTCCACCACAAGAGACTTCAAACGCAAAGAGCCGTCCTCGTTTTTGAGCCATTGACACTGCCACTCCGCCCGTTGTTGGGCGCGGCCACCCCCCTCCATCACGCCCGCTGATTCAAAGCGAATTCCCGTTTGAATAAGCTCGCCCACCAGATGAACGCGAAAGACTTTGAAAAGCTCATACTCCGGCTTGCCCCCGGCATACACTCCAAACAGGGCCTTGGCTGCGGATTCAAATTCATCAATTCCAGCACCAGCAATCTCCCGCGATTTCCCCCGTGAGACCTCAATGCCATCGGACCGGTATTCCACCTTCAGGTCGGCCGGCTTGAGTGAGGCCATTTTAAAATCCCCGGTGAGACCATCGGGAACTTCATGGTGAATCAAAGACTTCAGAACGGCCTTGACCTCATCCGCAATCTGTTCGCTGGCCCATTCCCCGCCCGGAGCCGTTTCAATCTCCGGCTGACCGGTTGCCGGAACCAGGACCTCGTCACTTTTACCATACTTCGGTTCACCATGTCCGTCGACAGCACTGACGTCGCCCTCCTTTTCTTCGCCGCAGCCGCTGCAAAGGAAAAGTCCCAAACCAGAAAGTCCGAACCAAAACGCCATTCTCATTCTCCTCGCATACAAAAAAAGAGGCAGCCAAAGCCACCTCTGAATTCTAAATTTGTCCCGTCCGGGGACGCACTATCGCCGACGGCGAAGAAGCGAACCACTTTCACCTCACCGTCATCACTCCTTTCATGATGGTCCAGTGACCGGGAAAAGTGCAGACAAAGGGATACTGACCCGGCTCCAGCGGGGCCTTGAAACGGAGAGTTTGCGTCATGCCGACTTTTAAGAGCTTCGTCGCGTGGAGGATGCGTTTGTCGTCCGGGATGTAGTTCTTCTTGGCACCCTCGGGTGACTTGGCCATCTCATTCGCCGCGATCCCGATCTCCTCAACCGACGTCCCCTTCTCCAGAATGAGGAGATTGTGCTCGGTGACATCCGGATTGTGGAAGACGAGCTTCACCGGCTGCCCGGCTTTCACCGTGAACTTGTCCTTCGTGAATAGAAGCCTCTCGGGGATGGTAGCCATCTTGACCGTTTGGAGACCTTTCTGACGGTCGAATTGCTTATCAGCCTTGGTCAGCTTTTCCGCGATCGGACCGCTTTGCTTTCCGAGATTGGCAAGCTTGTCCGCAATACCCTCGGACCAGTGAGGCTTCAGGGCCGACGAGTTCAAGGAGGTCTTGATCGCGTAGGCGAGATGAGAACCGGCAGATTGATCAAGGACCGGAGCAATTGCTTCCACAAGCTGACTGCCCCCGGCGCGGTAGGACGCACATAAAACCGCTTCACGACGGACATGTTGGGAGGAATGCTTCGCACCGAAATTGAGGAGTTCGGCAAGCTTGGCAGTCGGAACATCGGCATAACGAAGGGAACCAAAGGCAGACGCCGCAACGAGATGATCATCACACTTGATGAGGGTTTCGAGGAGTTCGAGGTTAGCCCGACCAAGGCCCTGGAAAAGCCAAAGTTCCTCAAGTCGATTGAGATTTTCCTTGGGCTCCAAACCATGAGCCATATCGAGGGTCATTTGGAGGCGCTCACTATCCTTGGCTTTATTTCCGGTCACCGTTCCATCACCAAAACGCGCCCGCAGCTCAAGCTTTGCACGGTATCGAGTGCGGTAGTGTGGCGACTTAAGATGATCATAAAGTTCACCAATCGATGCTTCCGCAATCATTGGCGGTTCGGCCAGCTTTGCACCTTTGGGAACAATCCGCCAAATTCGTCCCGCCTTGCGATCACGGCGGGGATCTCGAAGGGAATACTGGGCGTGTCCTTTCACCGGGTTATACCAGTCACAAACGTAGCAGGCTCCCTCCGGCCCAAAGTTCAAGTCAACCGGGATGAAAGAAAGGTTGGTCGAGAAGATGAGGTCAAATTGATACTCTTCCGCGAAGTGATCATCCTTCTCGACCCATTTGTGAAACTCGATCCGGTTGGTCGGCTTGTAACGGGCTTTGATAAAGCCACCCTGCATTTCCTTGGGCCAAAAATCATGCGAAACAAAATCATGCCCGCAGGTTCCCGAATAGGCCTGCATTCCCGCAGCCTTCGGGTGCTGTCCGGGCTCCTGAGAGAATCCATTTCCGCCCCGCGCATTGCGGGGATAGTCGGGGTTGGTGGCATGAAAGCTGGAGGCAAAGATCGGATGGGACGCGACATGATTTCCCCACTTGTCAAAGGTCACTCCCCAGGGATTCGTGTTGGGGTACGATCCAAAGGCAATCAGCTTTCGAGTCTGTGGTTTGTAGAGAAACCACGAAGAGTTCCTGGCCCGAATGGGTCCATCAGGAGTCTCGATCTGACTGTGGTGAAAGATCGACTCCCGAAACATCAAATCCCCGCCGGGTGTCCAGGTGAAATCGTGAAGCGAGTGGTGTGAATCCTCGCAGCCAAAACCGGTGAGCACGATCTCACGATGATCCATTTTGCCATCGCCGTCACGGTCGGTGAGATGAGTCAGGTGCGGCTGCTCGGAGCAGTAGACACCACCGCTTCCATCCAGAACAAACGAGAGCGGAATATGGAGATCATCCGCCCACGTGGTGCACTTATCCGCTTTGCCATCCTGGTCGGTGTCTTCGAGAATGATGATCTTATCGCAGGGCTTCTGGCCCGGGTAAACGTGCGGATAAGTCACGGACGTGGAAACCCAAAGTCGCCCCCGGTTGTCCCAACGCATGGCAATCGGACAGGCCATTTCGGGAAAGTCTTCCTCGGAGGCAAAGCAATTGACCTCAAAACGGGGATCAACCTTGAAGGCCTTCAGCTCATCGGCGGGTGAAAGAAACTTGTTGGCTCCACGCGCCTGCACCACCTGATCGAGCACCGGGAGATTCGAGTCATCAGGCTTGGCCGGCTTGCCGGTTGAAACAGTGGCGTGAATGGCCTTGTCACGATTCCCGACCATGAGATCAAAGTTTCTCATTGCGGGAAGAAAATCGAGATAGCCGTAGGACTTGTTCCGACCACCGGTGTAATAAAAAGTATTGAGCGGTCGATAGCGGTAGAAGAACTGGCTCGCTTTTTCGACCACAAGCTGGCGGAGAGATTCGTTGATCTGTGTTGCGGCATTGCTGAAAAGAGCCTCAAAGGTTGAGTCGGCAAAATGAGCGTGGCCCATTTTGTTCAAGGCATGCCCGTCGATTGTTCGGTTCTTCGGAACATCGTAGGAGAGGAGATTGACAAACCCAACCTGGGTTTTCCTGGCGACATCATCCATGGCATGGGTGTAGAGAGCCAGATTATTGCCATTCCTCATCACCGCCTTACCACCTCCATACGTCTCACCTGCCACAGGAGAAACCAGAACGATTCTCGGCGCCGTCTTCCCATTGTAAGCGTGTGACTTGAGATGAGTCAGGAACTTTTCCAGGCGTTGCTTAAATGCTGGCAAACCCTCATTCCCCGCAAACGACTCATTATACCCATACGCCGCAATGATGACATCGGCCTTGAAGTAAGTGAGGTGCTGGTCGAGATCACCGAAATTATCCGGCCTCGGCATGAGATCGATTTCATCGGCGGGCCAGGCCAGATTTCTCACCGTCACTTCATGCTTCGGATGATGTTGGTGGATCAGAGTTTCGAGATGCCCGTATCTCCGCTCCGCATCGAGAAGGAGATTTCCGATGAAACAAATGCGATCCCCTTTCTCCAGTTTTAATGGCAGGGACGTCTCAATCGGTTGCGCCTTACCCGCTCGAGGCGACGTTTTAAGATTGATGTAGTAACTCGCCAGCTTGGGATCCTTGGGCGGAGTCTTTTTCTTGAGCTCAACATTTTTGGCGTCCTTAACTTTGGGTGGCTTGGCGTTTTGGCCTTCGGCCATCAACAACATTGAAAGGAAGAGGGCACCGAAGCTGAAAATCTTCATCATGATTCGTGAGGATCATCTTTTGATCTCCTCCTAGCAAGGAGGAAGCCGGGGCGGAAAAAAAGCGGCGGAGTTCACTCCGCCGCCTGCTCTTTTCGAACAAAGATCTTAATCAGTTCTTGGGCTCATCCGTGCATACCACCCGAAAGATCCCCCGGGTCTGACCCATTTGGGGTGAGTAAATCACCTGATGACCGGCATCCAGAATAACCGCCGCTTTATTTGAAGCATCATCGGGAGCCAATCGGATGGGGACCTGCTCCCATTCACGGGTTTCAAGATTTAGCTCTTCCACGATCATCTCAATTGGGCCTTTTTCGAGGAAGAGATCCAGTCTCACAAATTCGCCTTGCGGGAAATTGACACAACCAAAGTCGATCACCCTGAAGGGCACTCCGACTGAACGCGCCAGCGTAATACTGGAGACATGATCGTCACTTCTGCTTTCTTCTCTCTCTCCCGCGTTGGCAAAAAGTCTGATCATGTCGGACGGTAATACCCCATCACGATCCAAACGGGTGAGATAAACGGTCAGAATCGTCTCCGAGCGGGCCGGAATCTTCACAATGGTTTCCAATGCGGACTCACCGGGCTCTTCCCGGGACAGGCTAATCCCGATCGCGCCATAGGAGCTGGCGATTGTCACCGGAATTTCGACCGCTTTGCCAGTTGGATTGACCAAGTGATATTCAAAGGGTCGCACCTCACCGGCTCCCAGATCACCGGAATCTTCATCGGGGCCTTTCAAGACAACAACACCCGGCTCGGGCATACAGATCTCACCACGACACACCAGCTCGGGCTCACCGGGACCAGCTAAAGTCCTGATGACATAGTTGGCACATTGACCGGGCTCCATTTCGCAAAGAATGATGAGGTCGATGCTCGCACACCCCCCCGGAGGAACCGGACCGATGGAGCCGTTGCTCACAACCGTGATGGCACCTACGGCATCCTCCTGGGCAAAGATGATCGATCCCGGTCCGAGATTCTCAACCTTCCATTCATAGGTCTTCTCTTTGCCCGATTTATTGCAAACCGTGTAGCGAATTTTTGCCCCCTGCTTATCAGCCAATTCTCCCTCGTTGAAAGGACAGCAAAAGGTTTTCTCCGGAGTCAGAATACAGCAGTCGGGCACAGGCTCGTCTCCTTCGCAAGGGGGCAGATCAACACAAACCTTATCGAGGAAGCAGCATTCCTCGTTTCCTTCGCTATGCAGGGCGATCTTGAAACAAAGAAGGCCTGCAGGTCCGGTGTAGGTCGTAGTAAAGGTTCGGATGTCCCCCGGATTAAACGGACTCCCGACACATCGATGAAATTCGGGTTGAATGCCGTGACATTCGGACCAAAGGAAATCCCGTAAGCTGACAAGGGCGCTCCGATCAGGTGGCTCGTATTCTCCAGCGTGATATCGAGGTCATACACCCAGGTGCCATCCGCCAGTTGGCGACACTTCACCTTCATCTCGTGGACAATCGCACACTCGCACTTGGGAATATCAACACACACCGTCTCGGTGCAACACTCTTCAAATCCCTTATCCAGGAAGGTCAGATTGAAGCAGACAAATTCGCCGCCACTTAGCCCGGGAAGGTCCAACGTGATCGTCGTGCTGTCTCCCTGGTTCAGAGTCACCGGAAGCGGATGCCATCCGACAGGTTGCGGCTGAATCCCAATCGCTCCCGCCGGAAGCGAGGAAGCCGGAGTCGACACCGCACCATAGGTCGTCATCGGCTTGGCCTGCATATTCGTAATTTCGAGCGTCACCACATACGGTCCGCCGGGAGTCTTGGGGGCACTGCACTTCCTTGATGGCAATGCGCGCACAATTGTCCTCCGCTTTCATCGTATCCACATCTCCACCCATCCCCTTGAAATCGGGGCCGGAAGGACCGGTGCCTGGAATATAGGGCACCACATAGGAATCCGTCACCTTGCTGGGGGGAGCCCCGGGTAGCGGAAAATCACTCATCCGCATCCCTTGCAAGCCATGGGGACCCGCTCCCGTTGCAATATCAGCAGAAGACATCCACACAACTTGCTCGGGTGATCCCGCCTCGAAACCAAATTCCACCCCCCCATAGGCTTCACCTTTTGAGTTGTTCCGGCCGGTTGCGACATCGCCGGTCAACGTCCATGCCCCGGAGATAAACTCGGCCTTCCGGGCCGAAGTCGTGTGATTATGGGGCGAATAATAATCCGGCAATGCTGTGTAGGTCGGAAGGTAGCCGTATTTTCTAAGGGCTCTCTCACCGATCAACATGATCAACCCGTCGGCAGAAAATGAGAGATCGGAAACGGTGACCGAATCCGAGGCACTCGCTCCATAGGAAGCCGGCACCACATATTCCTGGGCAAGAGAGGATCCATTGATGACCCCTCCTGGCAGGTTCACACTCCAGATCTCGTTCTCGTTACCAACCGTTCCTCCATTCCATAGGGAAAAGTAGAGTTTGCCGGCATGAGCCTCAATGGCCCATAGCCTCTCGCCCAAGGGAATCATCCCGGGTGTTGGAGTCGTCTCAACCGTAAATGGATCGAAGGTCCCCAATGATCCGCCACTGCTGTCAAATTGGTAGATTTTTCCATCATCGAGACTTGTCGCAAAGAGATTTCCCGAGCCGTAATCCACCGTGATGTTTCCAAAACCCGCCCCCCCTTTAGTGGTCCCTGAAACCGGAGCGATTGGCACATTCGGATCAGAAACCTGAGGCACTCTTGCGAAAACGGTCGCCACTCCGGTCAAGGCATCGATCTTGTAGATCGTTCCCGATGCTCCCAGTTCGTCACTGCCGGAACGACCAATGTCTCCATACCGCAGGTAGGGATCACCATAACCCGAGGGAGAATAAACGGGCGACCACAAGCCGTTGGCAGCGGTATAAGTATTGCCTTGCGGATCCGTCGCGATCCCAAAGACACATCCCATATCCTGGGACGACCACGTCGAATGATGCCACATTGGAGCATTCCACATTGTTGCGCTCGAATTGAGCGTGGTGTAATTCGGAGCCGAAGGTGTTCGTAGATCGAACGTTCCGAAGACGAAGGCATTCGTCGCCGACACAGGACTCCCCGTATCATCTCGTTTTTGCGCGGAACAAGTTGCCGCGGTGATTCCAGGGCTCATAATCACCGCACTTGGCCCCGGGGCCCACGTGGGTTTGGCTGTCAGCACCGAAGTCGCTGATATGAGGGCTGCCATCGCAAGCCCTGGACCAGATCCTCTGAGAAAGGCTCGCCCAATAGTGTATTTCTTTTTTTCATCGCTCCTTTGTGTCAATTCCGGTCAGGTTCATCCTAGCAATGAAACCACCGGATTTTTGCTAATGGACTCCCTGAAAACGTTCCGAGGAGACCCCAACGGCCAATCATGACAAAAATCTTCCTTGGTGTCATTACTTTGATCTTTTATTTAAGAATTTTACAGTTTCGATAGTCCTGCCCATGGGAAGTTCTCTTAAAACGGTGATCATTCCTGCCCGATGAACAAAATTCGTGAGGCCCTTCCTCGGCATTCTGTTGAAACCAGTTAGAATCCCCTTCCCCGCTTCCCTTCCATGAAACTCGTCCTCACTTTACTCTTCTTCACCACATCCTGGGTGGTGGCACAGGCTGCGGAAGCCGTCCCCCGGCTCCCGGCCGGCTACTCGCTCGAACTTGTCGCGTCCGCGCCCATGGTCACCTCTCCTGTTCTCTGCGTCTGGGATGGCAATGGCCGCATGTATGTCGCCCAGTGGCAGGCAGGCCTCCACGATTCAGCCACGAAAAATGCTACGTGTTCGGTCGTCCGGCTCGAAGACACCAACGGTGACGGCCTCATGGATGAACGCACTCTCTTTGCCAGCAATCTCACCTTCCCCCGCATGATCCTTCCTCTCGATGATTGCATCCTCATCGGAGAGTCCCACACCAATGACATCTTCGCCCATCGAGATACCGACGGGGATGGCATCGCCGATGAGAAAACCCTTTGGTATCAGGGCGGATCAAGGGAGGGCCACATCTTTGAGCAACCATCCGGCCTAATTTGGGCCATCGACAATTACATCTACACCACCCGCAATGACTTCCGTTTTCGATTCACAAATGGCCAGGTCATCAAAGAAAACACCCTCCCCAACCGCGGGCAGTGGGGGCTCACTCAAGACAATTACGGCAAGGTCATTTTCTGTGATGCCAAGTCCGGCCCCGTCCACTGGCTCTTCCCACACACCTACACCGACTGGTTTCCGCACCGGGCCCTCGAAAATGGCTTTCAAAAGCTTCCTCTCTCCAATTCTTTCACCGCCACATGCGGACAAGCCGTTTTTCGCGGCGACCGACTGCCTCCCGATTTCCAGAACAACCTCGTATTCTCCGATTCCACAGCCCGGATCACGCGACGGGCACGCATTGATTACGACGCAATGGGACGTCCTGAAATGCGCAACTTTTATCCCGGCTCTGAATTCATCCGCTCCGCCGATCCCCACTTTCAGCCTGTCAATGCCGCCACCGGACCCGACGGGACCCTCTACCTCATCGACAGGCAGGGCAATCGTGACCAGAAAGCTAAAACGGGCCGGATCTACCGCCTTCGCCACCAGAATTTCAAACCGGGACCACGGCCCAACATGCTCAACGAAACTTCCACCCAACTCGCGATCCACCTCACCCATCCCAACGGCTGGTGGAGGGATGAAGCTCAAAAACTTCTCGTTCTAAAAAACGACCGCTCCGTCATTCCAGCTCTCAGAAAACTTCTCTTCACTCACAAAAATCCCCTGACCCGACTCCACGCCCTCTGGACGCTCGAGGGGCTCGATGCCATCGAGCCCGACGTCATGAAAGCAGCCTTCGACGACACCGACCCACACCTCCGTGCCGCCATGATCCGCATCTTCGAACCCTACTTTCTGGCTGAATCCGACGCCCTTCTCAGTCTGACCGATCTCACTCGCGAAAAAGCTCATCAAGTTCAAACGCAGCTCCTCCTCTCCCTGTCCCGGATACCCGGAGAAAAGAGTCGCGCCATCGCTGGGGCAGTCCTCGCCAACGACCGTCAAAACACCTTCCTCAAAGAGTTGGATCAGCACCTCACCCGTCGCACAAAGATCAATCAACCAGTGAAGTGAAGTTTGGTGCGGGCGTCTTGGTTTGTGACGGCGCAATTTGATTGGCGCTGGTTTTGATCCTTCACAAAAAAATAGTCCACAGCTTCTTTTCTCATTCTGAGTCGAGATTCAATACGCCGATCCTGGAAGAAATGACCTCCCCATTTAACGAGCCCTGAAAAACAAATCACTCCTGATATTTCGGATTCTTCTCAGTGGGAATCGGAGCCTTGGTTGCCTTTTGCCAGGCTTTTAAAGCTTTCAGAAGCTCAACCGTTTTACCGGCCTCTTTCGTGGCTAGATTTTTCTTTTCCGAAGGATCGTTCTTTAAATCATAAAGTTCCAAATCATCCTCTTCGAAATACTGAATCAGCTTCCAGTCACCTTTCCGGATCACGCTGCAAGGAGTCGTTCGAAAGAACTTCGATGCCGAATCCGGATCCGCTTTGTAGCTCTGCAAATAACCCGGGAAATGCCAGAAAAGTGAGCGGTCTTTGAGAGGCTCGTTCTTAAAAGCAGAAGTGAGGCTCACCCCATCAAGCCTCTTCGGAATGGATTCGCCCGCCAACTCGAGAAAGGTGGGATAGAGATCAATCTGGCTGATGGGCGTGGTGTTTTTTGAACCGGCTTTGATCACCCCCGGATAGCGAACCAGAAAGGGCTCGCGAATCCCTCCCTCGTAATACATCCCCTTCACGCCACGCAGGGGCTCGGCACGCGAAATACTGCCATGAGGCCCGTTGTCCGAAGTGAAAATGACGAGAGTGTTCCCGGCGAGATTGTGGTCATCGAGCGTTTTTAAAATATGACCCACCGCCTGATCCATGGCATCAATCATAGCGGCATACCTGGGGTTTTTGTGAGAGCCGTCAGCGGACTTTTTCTCATACTTCGCGGTGAGGCTGTCCGGAGCCTGAATCGGAGTATGAACCGAGTAAAATGGCAGATAGACAAAGAAGGGCGCCTTGGCATTCCTGGTAATCCAGTTCGCCACATCGCGCCCCAAACGTTCCGGGAGGTGTTCTCCTTTGGGACCGTCTTTGAGATAGGGGTTCTTGTAGGGAGAAAAATATGACTTGGGATGCCCCCACGTCGTCCCTCCAAAGTTGGTGTCAAATCCGTCCTTTGTCGGATCCTTGCTCAAGTGCCACTTGCCGGCGACACACGTTCGGTAGCCCTTCGCCTGCAAAGCTTCGCCGAGCGTGACAAACTTTGCGTCAAGGATTTCGGTATTCTTGATGGGCACCAGCTGACGGTTTTTTGCCTTACCCCGATCAGAATTCCCCACCGTAAAGACTCCGTGACGCGGGGTATATTGTCCCGTCATGAGACAAGCACGTGAAGGAGCACAGTTCGCTGCACCCGCATAAGCATTCGTAAAGGTCATGCCCTCCCTCGCGATTCGATCAATATTCGGAGTCTCATAGTATTTCGACCCCTGGCAGGAAAGGTCGGTGTATCCGAGATCATCGGCATAAATCAGCACGATATTCGGAGGTGCTGCCGCCGCGCAGCAAAGCACGGAAAAAAGAATGTGTGTAACTTGCTTTAGCATGCCTAAATATAATGGTTCCTGCGCTCCCTAGCAAACTGCGAAGCTTGCTCAAATACCCTTGTCTCAAGTGCCGGATTTTGGGAGCTTATTTATTCACAAATGATGAAGAAAAATTTCACGCTGTGGGCAGCTTGCGCTCTCCCCATGCTCTCCCCCCTCTCCGCCCATGAAGGTGCGGAGGAGCTCGCGAAAATTCAGGGAGACCGGGAACGCCTCATCGATCTCGTCATCATCCTTGAGGCTGACTTTGGTAAAACTCTTCAAGATTACACCCAACTTCAGGAGGAATACGCCAAGATTCTCAATCGCCCGGCTGTTCCCGACCAATCAGCCAGGGTAAAGGCACTTCAAAAGCAACTCGAAGCGGCGAACGCCAAGCTTAAGGCCCAGCCCCAAAAATCACAGAATGCTCATTCCCAGGCACTCCTTGAACAGGATCTTGTCAATCTGCGCAACGAGCTTCACCGGGAACGCCAGGAGCTTCTTGTCGCCAAGGCCCGGCTGATTCGCGTCAAACAACTCGAGAAGAAAAACAAAGAACTCGAAGACTCCCTCAAAAAAGAAACCACCAATCGCGAAAAAACCTTGGGACAGCTTCAGGCCATCCGTGGTGAACGCGACGCCCTCTTAAGGCGCCTGAATGACGCAATGGCACGCGCCGACAAGGCCGAAAAGGGCCAGGCAAAAGCGCTCACTCGTGTTGGTCAGCTGGAAAAAGAAACCAATCTTCTAAAGTTGCAGCTCAACAAACAGGAAGTCGAACTTCGGAAACTCCGCGTCGAACAAGCTCATAGCAAAGGAGCCATGGCCGCCGCCGCCGATCTCAAAAAAGAACAGGATCGACTTACCACGCTCCTCGCCTCCCGCGAGAAGGAACTCTCCGATCTTCGCAAGGATCTCGCCGCGGAGATGAAGCGTTCCCTCGATATCCCCATCCTCATTAAAGCGCGCGACGAACTCCGGAAAAAGCTCACCGTTAGCAATGACACCGCTGACGGGCTCAAGAAAGAAAACAAAATCCTGACCGAAAAACAGGCCCTGCTTCAAAAAGAAATCAAAATCGTTCAGGAGAGTAGCACTACGATGCAGGCCGAGTTTGCCAAGAACAGGGAAGCCATGACCTCCGACCCAAAGCTGGGAGCTGAAAACAAAGCCCTCGTTGCCGACCGTGGAAGGCTGATGAAAGACCTCGCTACGGCACGAACCAACCTTGCAAAAGCACAAGACTCCCTCAAAAAAACCGAATCCCAGCTCGCCGAAAGTAAAAAGCTCTCTGCGACTGCCGCAGACCTAAAGAAGCAAAATGAAGAACTCGTAAAACAACAGGGGCTTTCGAAAAAGAACCTCGCCGTCGCCGAAGCTGAAATTGCCTCTATGCAAAAAAGCATTGCCCAAAACCAGACCGCGCTCAAAGCCGCCGTCGAACTCGGCACTGAAGTCAAAACCCTTAAAGCCGAGCGCGAAATACTCAAAAAACAGTTCGCTGATGCCATGACCGAGGTGGCCAGGGCCCGGGGAGACCTGAAAAAGAGCGAAGCCTCCCTCATGAAAAACCGAGAGAAGGCGGTCGCAGCCGAAAAGGCCATTGCCGAGAGCGAGGAGCTCCGCCTCAATCTGACCACCTCCCGGAACGCACTCAAAAAAGCGCAGGAAGAAACCAACCGTCTCCAAAAGATCTACGACACTCTCAACGCTTCAATCCTGGCTCTCGAGAAAGAAAAAGCCGCTCTTTCCGCTGAAATCGAAAAACGTGATGCCGAGCTGAAAAAGCTACGCGAAGAAATGTCCGGGAAGCCAGACATGTTGGCTGATGTCGCCAAACTCCAAAAGGAAAAGGACAAACTCGCCACCGACCTCGTAAAGCGCGAAGAAGACCTTAAAAAAACCCGCGGTGATTTAGGCCGCCTGCAGCTAAGTGCCGAAATTGCCAACAAGCAACTCATCGCCTTGAAACGCCAAAGCGCCAACATCGACCCGGTCCGATACGCCAAGGGCGAGGCCGATGTCACCAGCCAGCAAGCACGTGTTCTGGCCCAGGTTCAAGAGGTCCTCAAACTCTTCCCCAATGCCCGGTTCGAAATTGTCGGGCACACCTGCGACCTCGGAAGTTCGGATGGAAATCTCCGTCTGAGCCAGCAGCGGGCCAAGGCCCTCCACGACTTTCTCCTCGAAAAAGGAATCCCGGCAGATCGCTTAAAGTCCCGTGGTGTCGGACAGGCCGAACCTGCCGTCCCGAACACAAGTGAAGTCAACCGCGGGCAGAATCGTCGCGTCGTTGTCGAAATCCTCGACTAGAAGATCCCCCGCCCTTGGAAACGACACCTTTTGGAACGACCCCCGACGGACGGGGCGTTCGACTTTTTACGATCCGAAATAAACAGGGGCTTGAATTAAAGCTCTCCGAGTATGGTGCCATCGTCACCTCGCTCCGCGTCCCGGATCGCGACGGCAAGATCGGGAATATCACCCTGGGGTTCTCCGATTTCCAATCGTGGATGGAAAACCCGAGCTACTTCGGAGCGACCGTGGGCCGCTACGGCAATCGCATTGCCGATGGCAAATTCACTCTAAACGGAGCTGATTACGAACTGGCCAACAATAACGAGCCCCACGGTTTCCCGTCCCACCTGCACGGTGGAATTAAGGGATTCGACCAAAAGATCTGGAACGGCCAACCGGTGATTCGCCCGAATGCCACCGGCATCTGCTTCACCTATTACTCCGATGACGGAGAGGAAGGATACCCGGGAAACCTCACTGCCAAGGTGACCTATTGGCTCACAAACTCAAACGAGATGGAATTCAGGGTGGAAGCGACCACCGATGCCCCGACTCCGGTCAATATCATCAATCATACCTACTGGAACCTCACCGGGAACCCGAAGCAGGATATCCTCGGCCACGAGTTGCAGCTCATGGCCGACACTTTCCTTCCCACCACCCCGGGACTCATCCCCACCGGAGACGAAGCCCCGGTCACCGGCACCCCCATGGATTTCACCCGCGCCACAAAAATTGGAGAGCAGATCGAGCAAGATTTTGAACCCCTCAAAATCGCCGGAGGCTACGATCACTGCTGGGTGATTCGCGATGATCACGGCAAGGAACTCCGCACTGCCGCGATCCTTTACGAACCGGTCAGCGGTCGGGTCATGCAGGTCGTCACCGATCAGCCAGGCATCCAATTCTACACCGGCAACTTCCTCGAGGATGAGCGAACAGCGCTCTGTCTTGAAACACAGAAGTTTCCCGACTCGCCCAACCAACCACAGTTTCCAGACTGTATCCTCAAGCCCGGCGAGACCTACCGGCACTCCTGCCTCTTCCGTTTCTCAACCCGATAGCAAGGCACCTCTAGTCCGTCGTGAACGAACCCGATTCGGAAGCCCAACACTTCCCTTGCTCGTTCTGCACAAAGAGCCGGTAAAAATACTTTGTTCCCGCTTTCAAACCACCAAGTGCGAAGGCATTTTCCCCGTCTTTCATGGGTGTCGCCTGGGTTTGCAGCGCCCACACCCGATCCTTTGAAAAAAGATCCTCGCTTGTCCGGCCTCGTTCCGTGCCATGTAGTTTTCGAGGAACGAAGGTGATGGCATCAACTTCGCCATACCAAATCACTCCCGTCGCCTTCGTCCCTGCCCTCTCCAACGGATAGGTGATCGTTGCCGAGTCTCCAGTGACTTCACTCAATTCGCTCTTTCCAATGTCAGCAGGCAATTCATAAAGTTGCTTCACGATCTCGGGCTTCAAATACTCCGGAAGCGGATGCTGAAAGTCCGAGGTCACCTTTTCCGGCACTTCCCGAAAATCCAGACCACCTGTTTTCATCTGAAACCAATGGTCATCGCTGACTGAAATGCCGTGGTTCTGATAACGCGCCTTTGTCGTCATCTGATCGACGGGATACCTCTTCCCCTCACGATCAAAGAGCCAACCCCGTCGCTCCAGAATTCTTTCCAAATCACCCGTTCGTTCAATCTGCGGAGGCCCCGGCACTTCACAAAATGACGTTGCCCTTACGATGTCCCGGGCATTTCTCTTCGGGACCTTATTCCCCATCGCGTAGAGCACCCACCGCTTCGCTCTCTCGTCGAAAAGATAACCAAAATAAGTGTGATAAATACCATTCTTCTCAACCCGTAATGCCTGAATCACCGATCGGGGATGATGCGAATAAGGAGTCCAGTTACGAATCTTCACCCCGGCACCCTCATGGCCAAACCCACCGAATTCAGCCTCCGGATTCCCCGTCGCAAGGAGATGAGGCATGTCGGCCAATGGAGGGAGATCGTCCTTCCCTGCCTTCTGAGAGATCGCCCACATCGAAAAATTCACCCCGCCTGCCGCTTTCCGATCCGCTCCAAAGGACGCCCCGAAATATCCAAAGCCCGTGGTCATCGGACTGTAACTCGAAACATCACAAGCACTCCGGCTCTCAAAAATCCACATGGTCGGCTCCGGGCAATCCGTCGCTGAATATCGGGTGTGAATCGCCGCCGGCCGCCAACGGGCACGGAGAAGGCCGAGGTTCTTCACATGAGCGCCGGAAAGAGTCATCCCTTTGATCCCGGCTACTCTTTTGGGCCCACCCTCGCGACGAAGCACGATGACTTGCTTTCCCGCGTAGATCGGGAGGAGGATTTCCTGCTGCTCCACACCTTCGTCAAATTCACGAGAAAATTCCCGCTCATTTCCCCACACCGACACGCTCCACTTTTCTCCTTCGGCCAAACTCTCGAAACCTTTTCCCAAATGAATGGTGACTTTAACCTGCCCTTCCTTCTCTGACCAAACATACCAACGAGACATCGCATCCTTCTTTCCCGGGAGAAATTGCAGTTCATCGAACGATGCCCTGATAAATTCTTTTTCGTGTTCCTGCCCCGCCTTCTGACCGGTCGCCCTAACCTTTCCCTTATCAAAGAACCCGTTGCCCGCAGTCAGTACCAGCACCCCATCCTTCGCTCCCTGACTCTGATGAAAAACGCCCTCTTCCCCTCCCTCGATTCGTAGTGGCGCAAGATCTGCCCCCACCAATCGAAGCCCGCATAAAAATAAGACCAGAAAGGATGATTTCATCAGGTGGATCATACGCTCGCCAAAAGGAGTCTTCTACAAAAACCCTCCCGCTTGACGCGCCGCCTCCCGATGCTACTTCTTCCCCATGTCAAAGGTTACCATTTACCACTTCAATCATTGAGGATCCTCAACCAATGCCTTGGCGGTCGCCGAGGAGCTTGGAATTGATCACGAAGTCATTCTCTACATCAAGACCCCACCCGACGAGGCGACTTTGACCAAGATCGTGGAAGGTCTCGAAGACCCCGTTGAAAACCTTGTCCGCAAGGATTCCAAATTTAAAAAACTGGAGCTCAACCCCGACGACTACGTCAACAATCCCAAGGCCGTCGTCGAGATCCTGGTGAAGCACAAACAGCTCCTCCAACGCCCCGTTCTCGTCAAAGGAAAGAAAGCCATCATCGGCCGCCCGAAGGCCCGGATTATCGACTTCCTGAGTTAAAGCGACTGCGCATGTCGAATGACATTGTCGGGATCGTATCGAATCTTCAGGGCCTTTAGCTGAAGCAGAGATTCTCCGTAATAAGCCTCTGACGGATTCTCCAAAGTCGGATCGGGATAGTTCCGGTAGTGTGCCTTTGCTCCGATCGCCTTGCGGATCACAGTCACGTCCTCAATCAATTGATCCCGGGCGGACTTCCGCTCCCAGTATGCCTGAATCTCCCCCATAAAGGGGAATTTTCGATGTGCGTATGCCGAGTCCGGTCCACGTGTGATGGCTCCTCCCAAGGTGTTGACTTGAAAAATAAGACCGGACGTCCCCATGACTTTTTGAGCAGTTAGGGCCGCCGCTTTTTTTACGTCCGCATATCCGTGATAGTAGCCGCCGCTGACGTTGTAGAACGGGAGCGGACCGGGCTGGCCATAGTAACGCCTCAACGCTCTTGCGGTCGGTGAATTGGTAGGACTCTTTGCAGAGAACCCCGCCCTCCTCAGCGCAGCACACGCTTTCCGGAACACCGGCCCGCCGGTCGTAAACGAAGTCGTCAAAAGGATCGAGATCTGCTTCCCATTAAAAACGAATGCCGAAAAGATTGGCTCCGCCAGCCCTCCCGCAATTTCAAACCATGCCTTCATGAGCTTGATCGCCTTGACCTCGCTAAATCCACGCGCCACAAAGCGCTGGGCTCCAAAGGTCGCTCTCACCGGACGCGTCTGAAACTCCATCGATGTCACCACCCCAAAGTTCCCGTTTCCTCCCCCCCGGCAGGCCCACAGCAATTCGGGATCATCCCTCGAATCCACCAATTCTCCCACCCCGTTCACCATTTTCACCCGTTCCATGTGATCGCAAGTCAGCCCCCATTGCCGGGAAAACAGCCCATAGCCGCCACCCAGGGCCAGACCACCAAGTCCCACTCCTGCGCACGACCCCGCCGGCAAAATCCGTCCTTTTGGAAGCAGAACATCGTAGAGCTTTCCAAGTTTCACTCCGGGCCCTGCAATGAGCTTTTGAGACTCAGGCAGATAAACCCTCTGCGACATTCCGCCGAGATCGATGGCCAGACTCCCGTCGCTCATCGAACTTCCCATGAAACAATGACCACCCGACTTTACCGAGACTGCCAAATTGGCCTCCCTCGCAAAGTTGATCGCCTTGACCACCTCCACCTCGGTCCGACACCTTGCAATGAATGCCGGCTTCAGCGAGAGATCGGAATTAAAAAGCTGCCTCGACTGATCGTATCCGGGATCACCCGGCGCAATGTATCCGGGCTCGGCCCGGGAGATAAAAGGAAGCCCCGCTAACAGCGAGGCCCCGAAAAATTGACGTCTTTTCATCGTCTACCGACGACGGCGCAAACCACCAATGACCCCGGCAAAGGCAATCAAAAGCGCAGAGCTTGGCTCGGGAACGAGTCCCCAGCTACCTGGAGCAGGAATAGATGCCGGAGCAGCTTCGCTCACGTAGAGGATACCGGCCAGAGAATCGGCTCGGAGAATATCCGCACCCGTCCCCTTGTAGGAAGCGGCATTGAATTGCAGCATGTCCGTCGACTCGTCGATACCCGCGAGATCGGCGGCAGTCAGACCAAAGCCAGTGTCGTTCCCCCCGGCAATATTGGCAACATCGCCAGGAAGCACAAATGAGTCGGAAACTGTCGAGCTGCCATCTGTCGCGGTCAAAGTCAGGGTATCAGTTGCCGTGGAAAGATCGGCATCAAGTCGGATCGAAACCACCGAACCCGCGAATCCCGAGATATCAATCGAAAAAATGGAATCGTCGGCTGGTGAGGCAACCTGATAATCTCCACGGTCCTGATAAACCGTCAAATCACTCCCAATCACGACCAAAGCCACTCCGGTTCCATCACCTCCCGCTTCAAAAATAACGGCATTCGATCCAGAGACGACATAGCCGGCATCAAGAGTCCAATCGTCGACATTCGTCACCGGGTCATCGATCCGTCCTTCCCCAGCCGTGAGAGTAATCACCGCAGCACCGGCTGGAGCGAGGGACGCAATTGCGAGAGGAATCAAGACCTTAAATGGTATTGGAGCGTGCATGACGTCCTGATAAACAATGAAATACCGTGCGTCAAGCGACCACTCCGGACCATCAATGTTCCCCTCGTAAGACAGAATTCGAGAAATATCCCTGATTCTGCTACGCTCTCCTAACAACAGATGATCCGCACTGTCATTTCCATCCTTCTGGTCTCGCTGATTGCCTTCGCCCCGGGGGCCGAGACAAGATTAGACCTAGTCGTCCAGGGACTGGAAGTCGGCAATACCTCTCAAAAGGTCATCGATACGCTCACGGCCCTCGAAGGAGCCCAGCTGGAGAGCTATTCCCCAAAAGCCGGACGTCTTTCCCTCCGCTTCGATCCGGCTAAAATCAAAGAGGCCGACTTGAAGAAAAAGCTGACCACCGCCGGAGTCAAAATTGCGGGTCACCGCACCACCTTCCAAATCAAAGGGCTGGTTTGCCAAAGTTGCAGTAATCATCTCACCCACGTTCTCGGCCACACCCGCGGTGTCACCTGGGTTGAATCAATCTCTTATTTAAAAGGCACCGCTACTTTGATTTTCGACCCTATCAAGACCGATAAAATTAAAATCAAAGCCGCCATTCACACGACCCAATACAAGGTCGTCGAACCCCGGAAACCGGCCGCTACGACAAAGGAATCGCTCCCTCAATCCTGCCACTTCGGGTCTTAGCTGCCTTCAATCAACGTCAGGAGCTTGAAAGAGTCGTCGACGCCCTGCGAAAGCAGAAAGGCCTCGCCCCCTTCTCTTTTTCCCGTTCCTTTGTAGTGGCAAAGTCCCACTCCCTCTCTAAGTTGCCGTCAAGTCTGTGTTCGGAAAACTTCTCATCCTCTTCATCCTCGTCCCCGTGGCCGAGCTCGGTCTCTTCATGACCCTCGGTGCGGCCCTTGGCTTCCCGCGAACGATCGTCATCATCATTCTTACCGCCATCCTCGGGGCAGCCCTAACCCGATCGCAAGGTCGTAAAGCCATGGAAAAATTCCAGCAAGCCACCGGTCAGGGCCGCATGCCGGCTCGCGAGGCTCTCGAAGGCGTCATGATCCTTCTTGCCGGTGCCGTCCTCATCACGCCGGGATTTTTGACCGATGCCGTCGGCTTCCTCCTCCTCGTTCCTCCGGTCCGCTCTGTCGTGGCCGGATATCTGGGTGAGCGCTTGAAGGGGAAATTTCACGTCGTCACCCCCGGCAACTCTCCCCGGGATCCAAAACCAAAGTCCAAACTCGATGATGGAAACGTGATCGACGTCTAAAAGATTTCCCCTTAAAAAAATCCATGCGCTGGAAAAACCTCAGAGAAAGTGAAAACGTCGAACGAAGGCGTGGCGGTGGCGGCAAAGGGGTCGCCATGGGCGGCGGAATCGGAGCCATCATCATGGCCATCATCGCCATCTTTGTCCTGAACCAGGATCCGGCGAAGGTCATGAGCCAGATGGCCCAGCAAAAACAGCAACAGGGACCAGCCATACCCCAGACCGAACGCGAAAAGGAAATTGATCAATTCGTCCGAAGCATCAAAGGATCGACAGAAGAGATTTGGACAAAACTTCTCAGCCAAAATGGAGGACGCCAAAATTTCCCTCCGCAATATCGGATTCCAAAGCTGGTCAACTACGATGGCATGACCCGTATGAAAACCGGCGGAGTGGCCGACGCTCGTATGGGGCCCTTCTACCTCCCCGCCGAAGAAACCATCTACATCGACACCTCCTTCTTCAACCAGATGGACCGCGACCTCGGAGGTGGAGGCGACTTTGCCTACGCCTACGTCATCGCCCACGAAGTCGGCCATCACGTCCAGAAACTCACCAAAATGACCGACTATGTTCACAGCAGGAAGGGGCGTATCCCGGATGCCCAGTACAACCAACTTTCGGTCCGACTCGAACTCCAGACCGATTTCTACGCCGGGGTCTGGGCCCACCATGCCAACGAACAACACCGCCGGGCCAAAGGCACAAACCTCCTCGAGGAAGGTGACATCGAGGAAGCGATGAACTCGGCCCAAGCCATTGGCGATGATACCCTGCAAAAGAACGCCGGACAAAAGATCCAACCAGAGAGTTTCAACCACGGCACCTCGAAACAACGCATGAATTGGTTTATCAAGGGCCTTCGTACGGGGGACATCAGCCAGGGTAACACCTTCAGCATCGACTACCGCGACCTTTAAACAATGGCTGCCCCAAAGGAAGTTTCCGAGCCTCACAAAGAGCTCCGTTTTACCCGTGCCGGACAGGCCCAGGGATTCGTCGTCATCGCGGCTGTCGCCTTTGCCTTCTCCCTGCTTCTGACGGTCACCTGGCTCATGGGACATCCCTCCTTCACCTGGTGGATGCCCCTTCCCTTCCTCGTTCTCGCCATCTTTTTGGCTCGCCTGGGCACCCGTTGCGCCCGCCATGCCTACATCATTCTGACTCCTCTGGGCGTGGAAATCTTCCCCCTCCGGAAGCCGGAAAAAAACCTCAACCTCGTCTACTGGACCCAGCTGGAGAACGCCGAGTTCGACCCCGAACTCACCACTCTGAAGCTCCACTACAATGAGAAAAAAACGGCGGGCGTCATTCTCTCCCTCAAACCCATCCTCATTAAAAAGCGCCCTCTTCTAAAGAAGGCGCTTGAAGGTCGTCTGGCGGAAAAATCCTAGCTTATTTGGCGGCCTCGATCGCCTTTAAAACGTCCGCTCCCTGGGTCGCAGTCGCTCCTTTGTCATCCTTCCAGACCAGCTTCCCGTCTTTGAAAAGCAAGGCCCGTCGGCCCATGAATTTTCCGAACTTCACAGGCACGCCAATCGCCTTTGCAAGCTTCCCCCCGGGATCCGAAATCAAATCATAAGGCAACTTGTGGGTGTCCTTGAACTTCTTCTGCGTCTCCGGCGTGTCGGTTGACATTCCAAACACCGTCACTTTCTTCCCCTTCAATTCCTCGAATGCGTCCCGCACCGAACATGCCTGCTTGGTTCATCCACCAGTCAATGCTTTCGGATACGTGAAGATCACGAGCCAATGGTGACCGTCGGCCGCCTTGATCGTGACTTCCCTGCCATCCTGATTCTTTCCTTTAAGTTCCGGAAGCTTGGCACCGACTTCGAGCGGCGCCGCCGTCAACGAAAGAATCGACATCGCTGAAATGATGAACGTTTTGAGTTTCATGACCTCCATAGTAGCCCCATTCCGCATCTCTGCAATAACCGGTTTCCCTACCGGCGATTCCTGTTAGACTCGCCACCGTGTCCGATCTCAAAGCTTACCTCAAAAGCCAACAAGGCCTCATTGATGACGCCCTCAACGAATTCCTCCCCCGCGTCACCGCCCGCCCCAAAACCGTGCATCAGGGCATGCGATACTCTGTCTTCGCCGGCGGGAAACGCCTCCGCCCCATCCTGACCCTCGCTGCGGCCGAAGCCTGTGGCGGTGGGATCGAGGACGCCCTCCCACCGGCCTGCTCCGTCGAGATCATGCACACCTATTCTCTCGTCCACGATGATCTCCCCAGCATGGACGATGATGACCTCCGCCGTGGCCGCCCCACTTCTCACAAGGTCTATGGCGAGGGCATGGCCATCCTGATCGGAGACGCCCTTTTAACCGAAGCCTTCACCGTCCTCGCCCACACCCCGACCACCAAACGCTACTCACTCAAAGACATCCTCCTCGAATTTTCCGAGTGCGGCGGCTCCAAAAAGCTCATCGGCGGACAAGTCCTCGACCTCGAAGGGGAAGGGAAAGACCTCACCAAAGCCCAGCTCGTCCGCATTCACGAAAACAAAACCGCGGCCCTCCTCACCACCTCCCTGCGCCTCGGAGGCATGACCGCCAACGCGACCGTCCGCCAGTTGGACGCCCTCACCACCTTCGGCTACAACCTCGGCCTCGCCTTCCAGGTCATCGACGATATCCTTGATGTCACCCAATCCACCGAACAACTCGGCAAGACCGCCGGCAAAGACGAAGCCGTCGATAAAGCGACCTACCCCTCCATCCTCGGCCTTGAAAAATCGAAAAAGGAAGCCGCCCGCCTCACCAAAAAGGCCCTCGATGTTCTCAGTGTCTTCGGAAAGAAAGGAAAGCGCCTCGAGGAAATCGCCCACTACCTCCTCGACCGGGAATTTTAGATTCCCTCTCCACATTCTTCATCTCTCTCCCCAAACCTCCACAGCCCCAAAGGGGCGAACCAAGATAACCTTGGGCACCGCCCGGGTTTTTTACGTAGCGAAACCCGGAGCCCTGTATGGCCGTCCCACCCCTCAGCCGCTTCACAGCAACATCCCATTCCCCTCCAGCGGGAATTCCCCCTTTTCCATTCTCCCCTGCAGCTTCTTCCAGAAACCAAAGAACCCCGCCGCCGCGAACGCCCGAAGAAAGCGATCTTCGGGCCTGACAATCAAATTCATCTTTACCCCGGCCGCTTCGATCGAAGGAATGAAATCGTCAAGCGGTCCAACCTCGGGCCGCAGCGCCACCACTTCTGAAACCCCATTCTCACGCGCCCACGCGACGAGATCCCCGACTCGCACCGCCAAAACGCCAAAGTGCTTTTCCGCCCTCACCGCCGCATCATCGAGCGCTTTACCCAGCCATGCTTTTTGGAGCTTCGACCTTCCTGAGAAGTCCCCGGCCACCACAATTCGCGAGGGTTTGAGCTTCGCCAGCGGGGAAATTTCAGGATGTAAATCCTCCTCATGAACCCAGAGAACAAAGTCCCCTTCGGGCAGGGAATTTTCCGGCAAACCCGGACGAGTCACAGCCGGATTTTCAATAATTTCGGGCAAAAACGCGACGGGATTTTCAAGCTGCTCCAGTCCTTCCGGATCGAGCAAATCCGGGTGCAGGTATTTTTCAATATTCCCCCGCCGTGGCAGATAGGTTTTGCCCGGCGTCTGCAAGCCCGAGACCCACCGCCAGGACAGCGTGTTCGCCGCCGGATCAAAATCCAGCAGGTGATCCTGAAAAAACTTTGCCCCCAACTGCCAGGGCAATCGCGCCACATGCACCCAATACGCCGCAAACCACATCCGAGCATGATTATGCAAGTACCCAGTCTCCCTCAACTCCCTCGTAAACCCATTCATCACCCCCACCGGCCCTTCACCTCTCCGAATTCTTTCAGCTCCCGGATGCTCTTCAATCCCCCGAAGATAGTCCTTCCAAACCTGCGGCCGCTGCGAAAGCCATCCCTTCCAGTAGCACCTCCAATAAACCTCCTGGGTGAACTTCTCCACGGTTGAAGCCGCATACCTCGTCAACGGAGCCGAAGCGACCTCCCACTCCGTCACCAGTCGATGGCGAATCGCCGCAGAGAGACAGGACACACTGCCATGCCCCGGCACCACACGATTGCGATCCCGGGAATATCTTCCGGACACCCCGACAAACTGTTCCAGTTGGTCAAGCGCGGCATCACGTGTCGCAGGATAATTCACCCGTGAAAATCAATCACCTTCTCACATTTGCAAGCGACCGTCTCCATCTTGACCCCATGCTCCCGTACATAGACGGGACTTGGTCTGTAAATCTCCCTCCTCATAATAAACGGAAATGACATCGGACTTTACCCAGCAGGATCCGGGATTGTCCAATGTGTCGCTTTCCGTATATTGAAATCCTCCACGTTCCATGAAAGATCTCTCCCTTGCCCTCCTCCTGTTCCTCGCGCCACTCTTCACGGTCTTCGGCCAGGAAGCAAAACGCCCCAACATCCTCTGGATTTTTGTCGAGGATCTCTCGCCCTACATGGGCTGCTACGACGACCCCATCAACAAGGACCACACTCCCACCATCGACCAATTCGCGGCCGATGGCGTCCTTTTCAAACGCGCCTTCATGCCTGCCCCCGTCTGCTCGGCCTGCCGCTCCGCCATCATCACCGGAGTCATGCAAACCACCACCGGAACCCACCAGCACCGTTCATCGCGGGAAAACGGCATCGTCCCGGAAGACGTTCGCATTCACCTCCCCAAAGGCATCAAAACCATCCCCGAGCTCATGCGTGAGGCCGGATACTTCACCTTCAACAGCGGCAAGGATGACTACAACTTCCACTACGACCGCACCAAACTCTACACTGTCGGATCGAAAGAAAACTATGTGGTCGGTCAAAACGGCTGGCAGGGAAATACCGCCCAACACGTCGGATCCCTCACCAAAAACACCTGGAATGCCCGCCCAAAAAAGGACCAGCCCTGGTTCGGACAAATCATGCTCTGGGGAGGAAAGGCCAACGCCCGCCATGTCCGCAAGGGTCAAAAGCTCAAGAACGACGCCGTCCCCCTGCCGCCCTACTTCCCCCAAGCCCCCGGCCTCCAAAGCGCCTGGACCACCCACTACAACGGCGCCCGCGGCACCGACAAACAAATCCAGGACATCCTCGACCAACTCAAGGCCGACGATGAACTCGACAACACCATCATCTTTTTCTTCTCCGACCACGGCAACAACCAGTCCCTCCGTCACAAGCAATTCTGCTACGAAGGCGGCGTCCACGTTCCTTGCATGATCAAGGGTGATCATCCTGCACTGAAAGCAGGCACCGTCCGGAACGACCTAATTTCCGGCCTCGACCTCTCGGCCACCACCCTCGCCTTCGGAGGAGCCGAAATGCCCGATCACCTCGACGGCCGCGACCTCTTCGCCTCCAATCACAAGCCTCGCACCCACGTCATCTCCGCCCGCGACCGCTGCGACTACACCATCGACCGCATCCGCACCGTCCGCACCGACAAGCTCCGCTACATTCGGAACTACTTCCCCAACCGCCCCATGCTCCAGGCCCAGTATCGCGACAATCGTCCGCCCGTTCTCGAGCTCAAAAAACTCCGTAAGGAAGGAAAACTCACTCCCTATCAAGAAGCACACTGGTTCGGAAAGCGTCCTTTCGAGGAACTCTACGACCTCGCCGCCGACCCGCACCAAGTCAACAATCTCGCTGTCGACCCGGCCCATCAAGCCGA
>ERZ887942.61-NODE-61-length-82209-cov-7.761959_pt1 | contig 82209 bp, 73 predicted proteins | sample MGYA00521099_ERZ887942 | MGnify/ENA primary metagenome ERZ887942 (study PRJEB32303, sample SAMEA104408605) | aquatic metagenome | biome: Brackish water; feature: Pelagic; material: water | place: Baltic Sea | collected 2014-06-07T06:48:00 | depth 16,251 m ... | reverse complement strand
TTGGAGGGCTGGCGTTTATAATCCGCAGCCTTGCCCCGCGTGCGGGGTTTTTTTAATTGAGTAGAGTTTGCAGAGACTAAACGCGTAGAACGCTATTTATTTTTCCGTTAGTGTATTCGGGCAAAATGAGCAGCAATTGATCGTCTCGCGTTGTTTCCCCATTAATCTGGGGCGGGAGAAATGTAGTGCAATTATCAGGCGCTGATATTCTTATCAAAAGCTTGCATGAAACTGGTGTCGAAGTGGTGTTCGGTTATCCTGGTGGTGCGGCATTGCATATTTATGATGCGATGTATCGTCAAGATGATGTGAAGCATTATTTAGTCAGGCATGAACAAGGAGCAACCCACGCAGCTGACGGCTATGCCCGGTCAACCGGCAAGCCTGGTGTGGTGTTGGTGACCTCAGGGCCAGGAGTGACTAATGCAGTCACAGGTATCGCTACTGCGTATATGGACTCGATCCCTATGGTAGTAATTTCTGCTCAAGTTATGACTCCGCTTATCGGAGGAGATGCTTTTCAAGAAGTGGATGCGGTGGGTGTCACCAGACCAATAGTAAAACATAACTTCTTAATTAAAAATGTTGATGATGTCGCAGCGACTATGAAAAAGGCCTTTCATATCGCTACAACAGGTCGGCCAGGTCCCGTTGTTGTCGATGTACCCAAAGATATCACCGCTCAAGTGACCGAGTACGTTTGGCCCGAAGACGTGGATATTCGCTCCTACCCGAGTACTCCCGATGCAGATGTGAATCAGGTCAAAAAAGCTGTCGATGCATTATTAGCATCTCGTAGACCGGTTATTTATAGTGGTGGCGGAGTGCTGCTTTCAGGCGCTGAAGAAGAATTGGTTGAGTTGGTGCGTTTGTTGGGCTATCCGTGTACCAACACGCTTATGGGGCTAGGTGCTTTCCCTTATGATGACCCTTTATTTATAGGGATGCTGGGAATGCATGGGACCTATGAATCAAACATGGCAATGCATGACGCTGACCTCATATTGTCTGTGGGTGCTCGTTTTGATGATCGGATTACTGGCGAGACGAGTACATTTGCGCCCAATGCGACAATCATTCACATTGATATTGACCCGGCTCAAATTGCTAAAAATATTCCAACTGAGATACCGGTGGTCGGTGATGCCAAGCAAGTTTTGCAAGCGATGCTTGCCAGATTACGTAAAGCCAAAGCGAAACCGGATGCGGCTGCGATTAAACAGTGGTGGAAGATAATCGAGGCTTGGCAGGCAAAAAATAGCTATGCCTATGATGATAGTGATATAGAAGTCATTAAGCCTCAATTCGTGGTCCAAAAGTTACATGAGATAACCGGCGGGAATGCTTTTGTAACCTCTGACGTTGGTCAACATCAAATGTTTGCGGCTCAATTTTATGGGTTTAATAAAACTCGTCGCTGGATAAACTCTGGCGGTCTCGGCACGATGGGGTTTGGCCTGCCATCGGCAATGGGCGTACAAGTTGCTCATCCTGATGCCGACGTCGCTTGCGTGACGGGTGAAGGCAGTATCGTTATGTGCATTCAAGAATTGTCTACATGTAAACAGTACGATCTTCCGATAAAGGTTATTAACTTGAATAATCGTTACCTAGGAATGGTGCGGCAGTGGCAAGAGTTCTTCTACGATCGACGATATTCCAATTCGTATATGGACTCTATTCCAGATTTTGTGAAATTGGCAGAGGCTTACGGTCATGTAGGCATGCAGATTACTAAGCCGTCTGATGTGGAAGGTGCGCTAAAAGAAGCCTTTGCAATGAAAGATCGCTTGGTATTCATGGACTTTATTACTGATCAAAAAGAAAACGTTTATCCGATGATTGCTGCCGGTAAACCGCACAATGAAATGCACATGCGTCCTGATTTTGAATCGGGTGGCAAAGCCGGCAACGAGGAGAAATAATAATGCGGCATATTATTTCTGTTTTGTTGGAAAATGAGGCGGGAGCACTATCTCGCGTGGCGGGGTTGTTTTCTGCCCGTGGTTACAATATTGAATCGCTCACAGTGGCGCCGACTAATGAAGCATCGCTTTCTCGTATGACAATTGTTACGCGCGGTAGTGATAAGGTCGTTGATCAAATAGTCAAACAGCTTAATAAGCTTATCGATGTGGTCAAATTGGTGGATTTAACCGAAGGCTCGCATATTGAGCGTGAACTAATGGTAGTCAAGGTGGCGGCTGTGGGGACTCAGCGGGACGAAATCAAGCGTTTGGTGGATATCTTCCGAGGCAGGATATTGGACGTTACAGAAACTACTTTTATTGTGGAATTGACAGGCACTAGCGAAAAGCTAGATGCTCTAATTTCCGCTCTGGAGCTGACCAATATTATTGAAGTAGTTCGATCAGGGCCAACTGGTATCGCACGTGGTTTGAGTTCCCTCACGGTGTGAGATGCTTTTGCCATCTACAACAGAATTCGACTCTTTTGGATAGAGTCAATTAATTATATACAGAGGAAAATACTAGATGAAAGTTTTATATGATGAAGATGCTGACCTATCGGTTATTAGAGGATTAAAAGTAGCTATAATTGGCTATGGCTCACAAGGTCACGCACATGCCAACAATTTAAAAGATAGCGGGGTGGAGGTAGTAGTTGGTCTTCGCGCGGGTTCAGAAAGTTGGGAGAAAGCTCGAAATGCGGGTTTAGCTGTTGCTGAAGTACCCGAAGCTGTAAAGCAGGCTGATTTCGTAATGATGTTGGTACCAGATGAGCATCAGGCTAGTATTTATACTGCACAAATCGGCGATAATCTTAAGCAAGGTGCAACACTGGCTTTTGCTCATGGTTTTAGCGTTCATTTTGGGTTTATTACACCGCGACCAGATGTAGACGTTGTTATGGTTGCTCCCAAAGGTCCGGGTCACCTTGTTCGTTCTACTTATATTAATGGTGGCGGTGTGCCGACATTGATTGCGGTGTACCAAGATGCCTCAGGTTCTGCGGCAGACAAAGCGTTGTCCTATGCGTCTGCAAATGGTGGTGGCCGTGCTGGTGTTATCGAAACTAACTTTAAGGAAGAAGCTGAAACTGATTTGTTCGGCGAACAAGCAGTTTTATGTGGTGGTGCATCGGCTTTGGTTATGGCTGGTTTTGAAACCTTGGTAGAAGCTGGTTATTCTCCGGAAATGGCTTATTTTGAGTGTTTGCACGAACTTAAATTGATTGTCGATCTAATGTATGAAGGTGGTATTCAGAATATGCGTTATTCGATTTCAAATACCGCTGAGTATGGCGACGTGAGCCGTGGTCCGCGAATTGTGACATCTGAAACAAAGGCAGAAATGAAAAAGGTATTGGAAGAAATCCAAAGCGGTAAATTTGCCAATGAGTGGATGGCTGAAAATGCTAATAACTGTGAAAATTTTAATAAATTGCGGAAGCGTGATGCAGATCATGAAATTGAAAAGGTTGGTGCCAAATTACGTGCCATGATGCCTTGGATCAATGATGGTCGCTTAGTCGATAAGTCAGTCAACTAATTGAGATAGACGGCCGATACTAGTAAATAATCATGTCATCTAAAGTAATTGATGAGCAACCGATAATCGCGCGCGAGGGTTGGCCGTTTCTCGCGATCTCTGTTTTGGTATCCAGCCTGGCTAGTATCTATGCGCCCGTCTGGGTGGCTTTGGTGTTTTGGGTTCTAAGCGTGTTTGTTTTGCAGTTCTTTCGTGACCCTGTACGCTCAATTCCACAGGGGGAAGGGCTGATTGTGGCACCGGCTGATGGCCGTGTGATTTGGACGGGTATTACGCATGATCCATTTTTAGACCGTAATGCTATAAAAGTTAGTATTTTTATGAATGTGTTTAATGTGCATTCAAATCGAAGCCCAGTTGACGGAGTTGTCGCGAACATTTGGTATCGAGCAGGATCGTTCTTGAATGCTGATTTAGATAAGGCATCAGAACAGAACGAGCGAAACGCTTTACATCTTCAAACTGCCTCGGGTGAAGATATCACGTGCGTACAAGTCGCTGGTTTAATTGCGCGTCGAATATTGTGCTACGTGCAAAAAAGGGATTCTGTTGAATCGGGGCAACGTTTCGGGTTTATCCGTTTCGGCTCTCGAGTGGATGTTTACTTACCGACAACCGCAAAAATAGAAGTTGAACTTGGTAATAAAACGGTAGGTGGTGAATCTATTATCGCCCAGTTGGCTAGTTAGTTATGTGTGATTCAATTTTTAAAAATATAATCCAACAAGCAGTGGGCAGAACCATCATTGGTTTTGCGGGCAGTATCTAAAGTGGGCGAACCCAAGATTGTAAAAGCCTTACCACAGCGAAAATCTGGTGGGGTTATTTATATATTGCCTAATTTGTTTACCACAGCCAGCCTATTTGCGGGCTTTTACGCGATAATGAGTTCTCGCTCAGGCCAGTTCGAAGCAGCTTGTATTGCTTTGTTAGCTGCTATGGTTATGGATATGTTGGATGGTCGAATAGCACGGATGACCAATACAACTAGTGAGTTTGGGTCCGAGTACGATAGTTTGGCGGACATGGTGTCATTTGGTGTAACTCCAGCGTTGGTATTATACGAATGGGTACTATTTGAATTTGGCCGCGTAGGTAGTATTGCAGCGTTTTTGTTTTTAGCGTGTGCTGCGTTGCGTTTGGCGCGATTTAATACTCATTCTGGTGAGGAGAAGCGTTTTTTCTCTGGAATGCCGAGTCCAGCAGCAGCTGCGGTACTAGGGTCAATGGTTTGGGTGGGATACGACAATGAGCTAGGTGGTTTACTTTATAATTATGCTGCACTGATTCTTTGTGTCGTAAGTGCCTTGGCAATGGTAAGCAGCGTTAAGTATAGAAGTTTTAAAGACTTTGATTTAAAAGGGCATATGCCCTTTGTTGCCCTGATAGGTGTGGTGCTAATCGTTGCGCTTATTGCGGTTGATCCTCCGATTTTCTTTTTAGGTTTAGCTATTACCTATCTCGTGAGTGGTCCATTACTCGATGGGTTTGAATCCTGGAGGGTTTCCAAAGCCGATAAGAGTGCAGGCGATTCATCTGGAGATGCCTGATCCCTGTTTTAGCCTCAGTAACTTTTGTCCTAACTCTTTAATATGAAGCTATTAAATTAGTGTATAAAACTTGAGATGAATATAAGTGGTAGTTTAGTCGCACTAGTAACACCTATGAAGAATCAGGGTGAAGTCGATTTTGCTGCCCTCGAAAGCCTTGTCGAATGGCATATTTCGTCCGGTACTTCGGCTATTGTGGCAGTTGGTACGACTGGTGAGTCTGCGACTTTGTCGAAGGCCGAAAATGTAGAAGTTGTCGCCAAAACAATAGAGTTTACGCAAGGCAGGGTCCCGGTCATAGCGGGCACAGGATCTAACGCTACTGCGGAAGCAATCGCGATGACCATAGAGGCCGCGAAGCTTGGGGCCGATGCGAGCCTGCAGGTTGTACCTTATTACAATAAGCCAGAACAGGATGGGATGTTCGCGCATTTTAAAGCGATAGCAGACGCCGTTTCGATGCCACATATTTTATATAATGTACCGGGTCGGACAGTTGCAGACATGTCAAACGAAACGGTATTACGATTAGCCGAATTAGAAAATATTGTGGGCATTAAGGATGCTACAGGTGATCTGGCTAAGGGCAAACAGCTTTTGGCGCAAGTACCCGACGGTTTTAGTGTCTACTCTGGTGACGACGAAACGGCTTTGCAATTGATTGCGGCTGGCGCGAAAGGCGATATATCGGTCACGGCAAATGTGGCGCCAGCTATGATGAGCGAAATGATTGCTGCAGCGCTGCGTGGAGATATGCAAACTGCCGAAGCATACAACCAAAAATTAATGGGCTTGCATTCAGCTTTGTTTGTAGAATCTAGCCCAGCTCCCACTAAGTGGGCGTTACAGCAAATGGGTAAATTGGAAAATATATTGAGGTTACCGATCATTCCACTTTCACCTCAGGGTGAGGTTGTGGTTTCAAAAGCTATGCAGCAAGCGAAAATAGTAAGCTAATTCCGCAGGTGTTTCACGGTGCGTGAGGCAAGTTATTGGCCTTAATTAATCCTAAAATGTAGTCGCAAGAGGAACTAGATGAATATAAGTTACGGTCAAACGATTACTACCCCACTTATAGCCTTAATGGCTTTATTGTTGGTTGCTTGCGGTTCTATGGAGCGGTTAGAGACTGGTGAAGCTGTAGCTTATAAAGAGGCGAAAATTCGACCCCCATTGGCAGTGCCTGAGGGTATGAACGAAGTGCCGCTTAATCCTGCCAACGAGTTGCAGCAGATTTCCGTTGTTGAGCAGGCCGCGGAGTCACGGATACCGCCAAATGCTGGGTTGGTTGAAAAAGCAGATATAGAAGCGGAATCAGATGCTTTGGTGGCAGAACCTGAAGTTAGTGCAGCTGAGCCAATCATAACGGTTGTGATTACCGGTAGAAATCCTCGATTAAACACTTCACATCCTTCGCATATTGTTTGGCAAGCGGTTGGGTTGGGGTTGCAACGCTTGGCTGTTCCGGTCTCGGATCGTGATCGCAGTAATGGAATTTATTTTGTTGATTGCTTGGCAGCGAGCGGGCAGGAGATAAAGAAGAAACGTTGGTGGAATATATTGTCCAAAGATGAGGCTACAGAGCCTGCGATATGTGAATTATCTATCACTGAAGAAAGCGCGAGTATAGCGGTTCGAATTAAGTCCTCCGCCGAAGGTGTGCCGTCAAATCAACAAATCGTTGATTTGCTGGAAGAACTTAAATTTGATTTGGATCGTGTTTAGTTCGGAGCGATCGGATATACACGTTACTTAATTAATGGTAGGTCTTCTGTCAAAATTGATCCGTTTAGTAGACCTGATATGGGCGAGTTTGTATCTTAAACTTTGTCTGAACTAGAACCTTCCTAAAGTCGAGTATATATCGATGCAAATCCTCAGGGGTGGTAACGCTTGCTCTGAATTTCGTTTGAAAAAGCTGCTGAGCATGGCGGAGGGTATAGAGACCCTATCTGCGCATTATATTTATTTTGTTGATGTCCCAGAAGAGTCTAGTAAGTATCTCGGGTCGTCAAGTTACACCAATTTGTGTGATTTACTCGATGTTTCTGGGAACGATCAAAAATATTCAGGGATTACTGCGAACCATCTTATTGTCGTGCCGCGCGTTGGAACGATATCTCCGTGGTCAACTAAAGCGACCGACATAATTCATCGTTGCGATCTTAAAAAAGTAAGCCGGGTTGAACGGGGTGTTTGTTGGGATTACGGTGATGCAGACCAACAAAGCATCGAACAGCTTAGTAAGCAGCTGCACGATAGAATGATTGATCAGGTTTACCCCTCACTAGGGTCAATTCCTAATTTGTTTCAGGTTCATGAACCGGCTCCATTGATTGAAATACCATTCCTAGAAAATGGAAAGGTGGCTTTTGAACTAGCAAATAATGAACTTGGACTAGCCTTGGCAGATGATGAGATCGACTATTTGGCAGCTGAGTATCGCAAGGCAGGTAAGAACCCTACAGACGTAGAGCTTATGATGTTTGCGCAGGTTAATTCTGAGCATTGCAGGCATAAAATCTTTAATGCGTCTTGGAATATTGATGGTAATGATATGCCCAACAGTCTTTTTGGGATGGTTCGCGAGACCCACAAGGCTAATCCAGATGGAACATTAACAGCTTATGCCGACAACTCAGCTGTGATCGTTGGCTCTGAGTCAAAACGTTTTTATGCTGACGCTGAGTCGAGTAAGTACGGTTCGTCCGACGAACCTATCCATATCGTTTGTAAGGTTGAAACACACAACCATCCGACTGCTATATCACCTTTTCCAGGTGCGGCAACTGGGTCCGGTGGTGAAATACGTGATGAAGGAGCAACTGGTCGAGGAGCCAAGCCAAAAGCTGGATTGAGTGGCTTTTCAGTTTCGCATTTACGTATTCCGGGCTATCCCCGCTCATGGGAACGACAAGAATCAAAGCCGGATCGTATAGCTAGCCCGCTACAAATTATGCTCGATGGCCCTTTGGGTGGCGCTGCGTTTAACAATGAGTTTGGGCGGCCGGGTATTACGGGATATTTTAGGAATTTTGAGCATCAATTTGACAGTGGAGAACGTCGCGGGTACCACAAACCCATAATGCTAGCCGGAGGTTTAGGGAATATTCGCGAGCCCCATGTTGCAAAGAACAGCATACCACCGGGCTCTAAAATAATTGTTCTGGGTGGCCCGGCTATGCTTATTGGACTAGGCGGAGGGGCGGCTTCTAGTGTTGCAAGTGGCAGTAGCGCAGAGCAACTGGATTTTGCTTCGGTGCAACGCGGTAACCCAGAAATGCAAAGGAGGTGCCAGGAGGTTATTGATAGATGCTGGGAGATGGGAGAAAACAATCCAATTATTTCGATTCATGACGTAGGCGCTGGTGGGTTATCGAATGCTTTACCGGAACTTGTAGCCGACAGTGATCGTGGTGCTGAATTCAAATTGCGCGAGATTTTGAATGATGAGCCAGGAATGAGTCCAATGCAGATTTGGTGCAATGAATCTCAAGAGCGTTATACCTTAGCCATCGCCCCTGAAAATCTTTCTCGATTTATGGAGTTGTGTGAACGCGAACGTTGTTTATATTGCGTGGTTGGGGAAGCAACTAGGGATCAACATCTTTCTCTAGCCGATGAGCAATTCGCGAGTGCGAAAGGTCGGGCGCCATTGCCGATAGATCTTGAAATGCAGACATTATTTGGGAATCCTCCCCGGATGCATCGGCAGGCAATGAGTAAAACTATTTCTGAAGTCGCCTTTGACTCAAATTCTGTAGAACTGAACCAAGCAATTGATGGCGTGCTGCGATTCCCTGCCGTCGCCGATAAGACCTTTCTGGTGACCATTGGGGATCGTAGTGTTACCGGTATGATACATCGCGACCAAATGGTTGGGCCTTGGCAGGTGCCAGTATCAGACGTCGCAGTAACTAATACGGGTTTTTTCGGTTATACCGGTGAAGCAATGGCGATAGGGGAGCGAACACCGCTAGCGGTTATAAATGGACCGGCGAGTGGAAGAATAGCCGTTGGGGAATTGTTAACTAATATGCTCGCTGCAGATATTAGAGATCTATCCGAAATAAAGGTCTCCGCTAATTGGATGGTCGCTTCTGGCTATGAGGGGGATGATGCGAATTTGTATCAAACAGTGGAGGCGGTAACTCGGGAGCTTTGCGTTGATCTAGGGATTAGTATTCCAGTTGGAAAAGATTCGATGTCAATGCGAACGGTGTGGCAAGAAGATGGTGTTGAGCAAGCAGTCACTGGACCAGTTTCTCTAATTGTTAGTGGATTTGCTCCCGTTAACGACGTACGCAATACGCTAACTCCGTGGATGACTGAGATTGATAATACAGTGCTGTTGTTACTGTCTCCTGAGCCTGGCCAAGCACGACTTGGCGGATCTGTGTTGGCACAAACTCAACGTGTATTTGGTAACGAAGTGCCAGATATATCATCGCCACCCAGACTTAAAAGGTTACTTAATCACGTTCTAGATTTTAATCGACGTGGGTTACTTTTAGCCTATCACGATCGTTCAGATGGAGGGTTAGTGGCCACTTTGTGCGAAATGGCATTCGCCTCCCGGTGTGGCTTGGATATTAACTTGATGTGTGATGATGTTATCGCCGAGTTGTTTAATGAAGAATTAGGTATGGTTGTGCAAGTGCGGCAAGCTGACCTTGCTATTATTCAGTCTGAGCTGAAAAAGACTGGGGATGAAGTTGCACTAACAGTATTAGGTTCACCCACTGCGGAGGGTCAAATTCGATTTAGCCACGGAGGGAAACAAATCTACTCGACATCGCGACAAAGTTTGCATCGCGCGTGGTCTGAAACTACCTGGCAAATGCAACGTATGCGAGATAATCCTGAGTGCGCAGATCAGGAATATAAACGTATCCTCGATGAAACTGATCCGGGATTATCGAGTCAAACCACTTATGATCCTGGTGAAGATATTTGTGCACCTTTTATAAACGCCGGCTCGCGTCCGGCTATGGCTATTTTACGTGAGCAGGGAGTCAATAGTCACGTTGAAATGGGCGCAGCGTTTACACGCGCAGGGTTCGATGCTTATGATGTGACGATGAGCGACTTACTCGGCGGGAGCAAGAAACTAGATGCTTATGCTGGGTTGGTGGCGTGCGGCGGTTTTTCTTTTGGTGATGTGCTGGGCGCGGGGCAGGGTTGGGCGAAAAGTATTCTGTTTAACGATCAGTTACGTGCTCAATTTGAAAAGTTTTTTAACGATAAGATGAAGTTTGCGCTTGGGGTCTGCAATGGTTGCCAGATGATGTCTGGTTTAAAGAAAATTATTCCCGGTGGTTCAAGTTGGCCGAATTTTCTGACCAATCGCTCTGAGCAATTTGAGGGGCGCCAGGTAATGGTTGAAGTGGTCGAGAGCCCATCTATTTTATTTAGAGGTATGTCAGGTTCTAGAATACCGGTCGCGGTTGCGCATGGAGAAGGGAATGCCGTATATAATGGTGAAAAACTGAATCCGGAAACCGTTGCATTGCGATATGTGGATAATCAGGGGAACCCGACCCAAATATACCCTTACAACCCTAACGGTTCAGTAGATGGTATAACTGGAGTCTGTAACGATGATGGCAGGATAACGATAATGATGCCTCATCCAGAACGTGTTTTTAGATCAGTAAGTAATTCTTGGAGCGATCCATCCTGGGGTGAAGATGGTCCTTGGGTTCGTATGTTTAGAAATTCTCGCGTTTGGTTGGATTAAGTCCGATCGATGATATAGCGACAAAACCGAGTATGGAGTTTAATTATGGCTGCTAAAACATTCTCATTAATAAATTTTTTCTGGCGATGGCTATTTGCTTTTGTACTGGTCGGGTTGACATATAATCCAACAGATTTTTCTCTCTACCGGTGGGTATCCGATGTTTTACCGGATTTTTCTGCAATAACGCCTCTGTTAGCAATTTCTTCGTTGTTGCTGCTAATTGGTTGGGTAATGTACCTTCGGGCCACATTGCGCTCTTTAGGTTTGATAGGGACGTTACTTGCAGTGGCCTTGGTAGCTGCGCTTGTTTGGTGGGCCTTTGATATGGGCTGGCTAGATCGCGGGAACCAGCAGGTTCTTGCCTGGGCTGGAATAGTGTTTGTTTCGCTCATTTTGGGAGCTGGGATGTCCTGGTCACATATTCGACGAAGGCTATCAGGGCAATTGGATGTGGATGACCATGACGGAGACAACTAGCTAATTTAGCGGCACAGTAAGTTTTGTAAGATAGTTCTATATACCGTTGATAATTTGGCAGGCTCCGTTGCATCTATACATTCATCGATTTTATGGATGCTTGCGTTGATAGGGCCTAGTTCGACGACTTCAGTTCCATAGGGTGCGATGAAACGGCCGTCAGAGGTTCCCCCAGATGTCGATAACTCCGTATCGATTCCTAGTTTCGATTTTATTGCTGCGATGGCCGCTTCAATTAACTCGCCTTTGCTAGTTAAAAAAGGCAAGCCTGAAAGTACCCAATCAATCTTATAATCAATGTTTAGAGATTCCAGAATTTTAGCTACTGCAGACTCTATCTGAGGTGCAGAGGTTTCAGTTGAATAACGCAAATTAAACTTGATTTGAACCGACCCCGGTATGACATTGGTTGCGCCAGTACCGCTATTGATATTTGATATTTGCAATGTTGTTGCTGGAAAATATTCATTCCCATTATCCCAATGCATAGCAGTTAGAACTTCAATTAACGGCCCTAATTTATGAATTGGGTTATCTGCCAAGTGTGGGTAGGCGATATGACCCTGCGTTCCAATAATTTCGAGTGTTGCTCCTAATGAGCCGCGCCGTCCGATCTTGATAGTATCGCCGAGAGCCTTGTTAGAACTAGGTTCACCGACAATGCAATAGTCGATAATTTCGTCACGATTTTTCAAGGTCTCTACAACTTTGATCGTACCGTGAGTAGCCGGACCTTCTTCATCTGACGTTATTAAGACTCCGATTGAACCATCCTGTTCTGGATTGTAATCAGGGTTTTGGCTAATAAAAGATTCTATGCTTGTAATGAAAGCGGCAATTGAGGACTTCATGTCTGCTGCTCCCCGTCCAAAAAGAACCCCATCACGAATAGTTGGTGTGAAGGGGTCTGATGTCCAGTTCGATTCTTCGCCAGGTGGTACGACGTCCGTGTGGCCCGCGAATGCAATCAGTGGTTGACTACTCCCTAGGCGTGCCCACAAATTATCAACTTCTCCAAAGCGTAATCGTTCACAGGTAAACCCGATTGCCTCCAAGCGCTGTATAAGTAGTTCCTGACAACCGCCGTCATCAGGTGTCACCGATCGACGTTCGATCAGTTTTTTGCTAAGCGCTAAAGTTGGATCATCCATTATAGTATGCGGGTGTTGCTAGTCTATTCGCAACAGATCGTTTAGTGCAGTCTTTGACCGCGTTTGTGCATCCACACGTTTTACTATAACTGCGCAATAAAGGCTATGCGATCCATCTTTAGAGGGCATTGAGCCGGGTACGACAACGGCACCAGAAGGCACACGACCATAACTAACTTCACCACTTTCTCGGTCTAATATTCGCGTGCTTTGTCCTAAGAATACCCCCATCGAAAGCACCGCGCCTTCTTCAACGATGACTCCTTCAACAACTTCGCTACGGGCACCAATAAAACAGTTATCTTCAATGATAACGGGTCCCGCCTGAATAGGTTCCAAAACGCCACCAATTCCAACTCCACCGGACAAATGAACATTTTTCCCAATTTGAGCGCAGGACCCAACAGTTGCCCAGGTGTCGACCATGGTGCCTGAATCCACATAGGCGCCAATATTTACGTAAGAGGGCATAAGCACGGCACCTGGGGCGATATAGGCTCCTTTTCTAGCCATTGCCGGTGGTACTACTCTAAATCCGTCGGTTTTGAAACGTGCGTTATCATAATCGTCGAACTTGCTGGATACTTTGTCAAAATAATTAGTATGGCCTCCCGTTATCATTTCATTGTCCCTGATGCCAAAGGAAAGAAGCACAGCCTTTTTAAGCCATTGATTGACAACCCATTCGTTTCCAACCTTTTCAGCAACCCGTGCTTCGCCGGAGTCCAATTGGTCGATGGCTTGCTCGATTGCATCCCGAACTTTGGGCTCGACAGTCGCAGGTGAAATAGACGCTCGATTTTCGAAGGCGTCGTCAATAATAGAGATAAGTTCTGACATGATGCTCCTGAATTTTTATTGTATATCGCCCCATCGCGTGGGGTAATTGTTGGGCTAAGTAACTTAGCGAAATTGAATTGTGTGTCTTGTTAGATTGTATTGGTATTTGACTGCAGGTATACGCAGCATCGTTTAGCGGGGCTGATTTTAGAGGCGTAGCCGCACTTTAATGCCACTCTACACAGTACGGATTATCCTTTAATTTTCTTGCTGCTACCAGAACGTCGCCGCTTACGTTTGATTCCGGCACACATCGCTTTGGCCAATTTTTTTAATCGGTTTTCGTCACTAATAGCATGACCGTTGTGATCGGTGATAAAGAACACATCCTCAGCACGTTCACCAAACGTCGCAATTCGAGCATTGATCATGGTGATTTTATGTTCCAATAAGCAGATTGCCACCTTGTGAAGTAATCCGGGTTGATCTCTTGCTACCACTTCCATTGTCGTGTAGTTCGCATTAGATTGAGTGAATATAACCTGTGGTTCGATGGTGAAGTGCTTTAGTGCTCGGGACGTGGTTCGTGAAATCGGATTTCGTTCAGGGTGCGTTATCGCATCTCTAAGGCGAGTTTGAATACGTTTTAAATATTCAGCGTTGGAAGTATTCACGGTATCCCCAGTAAGTGCTACAAAGGAGTGCAATGCATAGCCTCGTGCGCTGCTGTGCAGCCGAGCATCGACAATATTCAGATTGCAACGTTCAAAACCACTGCTTACGTTAACAAATAGATCTTGCGTGTCGGGGGCATATATTAAAAAGATGTTTGCTTCCAGTTGCTCATGATGCCGGACTGCGACTATTGGCATATCTTGGCTATCTTTACCCGCTATCGTCATCACATGCCAGGCCAGATATTCCGGTGCGTAACGAGTAAAGTAATCACCCTGCATGCTATCCCAAAACCGATTTATTGATTTCAGTGGTATAGCTTTCTGATCTACGAACTCCAGGGCGCTCGATTTTGCCGACTCGAGACGCTTTTCCAGCTCGATCGGCTTACCAACCCCAGAGCGCAACGCCCGAGTGGTTAGGTGATATAGGTCGAGTAATAATTGACCTTTCCAACCGTTCCAAACTTTTGGGCTGGTTCCGCGTATATCTGCAAGCGTAAGAAGATACAGATTGTCCAAATGCTCCTGATCCCCCATGGTTTCGGCAAACTGACGGATGACCTCCGGGTCACTAATATCTCTGCGTTGCGCGATGAACGACATGAGCAAATGATGGCGGACCAGCCACGCTGCGAGCTTTCCGTCATACTCACTTAGGCCATGACGCGCGCAAAAATCGAGTGTATCTTGCTGACCTAATTCAGAATGATCACCACCTCGGCCTTTCGCAATATCATGAAAAAGCGCACCTATATAAAGTCGCTCTGGCTTAACCAGCGATTTCATGATTCGTATTGCTTGCGGGAATTCCTCAGCATCTTGGCCTAATGCAAATCGGCGGATGTTGCGCAATACCATCAATGTATGGGCGTCAACTGTATACACATGGAATAAGTCGTGCTGCATTTGACCGACAATTGTGCCGAACGCAGGTATATAGGCACCAAGTACTCCGTAACTATTCATACGCCGCATCGCGTGTGTTTGCCCGTTCTTGTACCGAAGTATTTCCATGAATAGGCTTTGATTTGCCAAATCTTTGCGGAATGAGCGGTTAATCTCACCAATATTGGCGCGAATCAGCCGTGCTGTGTCTGGACTGATGTCCTTGATATCTGAATGTTGCTGCATGAGATAAAAGACTTCGAGTAACGCAAATGGTGTTTTGTTGAAGACATTATTGTTGCAGACCTCAAGCGAGCCATTAGTTATTTGAAAACGGCGATTTAGTTTGATTATAGTTGGTTTTTTTCGCTTCTCTTTTGCCTCATTAGTTCGATACAATTCAAGTAAGAGCCCGTTTTGGAAGCTTATTTCCTTTACAGTACGGTAGTAACGTTGCATTAATTGTTCTACAGCAAGGCGGGAGTGCTCATCCTTATAGCCATATTCCTGAGCCAACGCTCGTTGGTAATCAAATAACAGTCTGTCTTCGCGCCGACCATTCAGAAAGTGCAGCCCGTTCCGCATTTTCCATAGTACGTTGCGTGATCGTATTAAGGTACGATGTTCGTCGTCATTTATGAACTTTTGCTCGTTTAATTCAGTTAAGCTTCTTATTCCATAGCGACGATTAAACACCCACGCAATCATGTGAAGATCGCGTAATCCTCCAGGACCTTCTTTTAGGTTTGGTTCTAAGTTATAAGCGGTTTCGTTGTAGTGTGCGTGGCGCTGCTTTTGTTCCTCCATTTTTGCTTCAAAAAATGCCGACGGCATCCAAACACGACCATTTCGCAATTTGTCATCGAGTTCCTTGAGCAGATTGCCGTCATCAACTATTGCTCGAGTTTCAAGCAAGTTTGTCATGACGGTCACATCTTGTTTCGCTTCTTTAACGCAATCTTTGATTGATCGAACGCTTTGGCCAACTTCCATGCCGATATCCCAGAGAAAACGTATTACCGATTCAATAAATTCCTGAGCAATTTTGTAGTGATTGCCGCCCAACAGAATTAATAAGTCAATATCAGAATAGGGGTGCAGTTCGCCTCGTCCATAACCGCCTACGGCGATCAGCGAAATATTTGCTTTTGATGGCAGCAGATATAAATGTTGTTGCCACGCGAAGAGAATAAGCTCATCCGCGAGCCAGGCATGGTTGGATGCTAGGTCCGCTGCCCAGCCACCTTTGAGGTGATGATCCTTAAGGAATAATTTACCATGCTCTAGTGCCTTTTTATATGGAGAAATTGTTAGTGGATTTGTGCCTAACTGGTGTTCAAATGCTAAACGGTTAAAAAGCTGCTTGCGGGGAAGATACATCGCTAGTTGTTACAGGTGCTATTCATCTGCCTGACCCTTTGCTTGTTCTATTTATTGCCCGGCGTTGGGCTGGTTAGGCTTAATTAGCACACCGAGTTATTTGATACCGTCAGGATTTCAAAGCCATCATTCGTGACAGCAAGCGTATGCTCCCACTGTGCGGACAAACTATGATCTCGGGTAACCACTGTCCACTGGTCAGATAACAACCGGGTTTCACGGCGACCAGCGTTTACCATTGGCTCAATGGTAAATACCATGCCTTCTTCTAAAGCCATTCCCGTATTTGGTTTTCCATAGTGGAGTACTTGTGGGTCTTCATGAAAAACCCGACCGATACCGTGACCACAATACTCTCTAACTACTGAGAAGTTTTGTTTTTCGGCATGCGTTTGAATGGCGGATCCGATGCTACCTAGCGTAACTCCAGGCTTAACCATGTTAATACCAATCATCATGCATTCCCGAGCGGTATCGCACAGACGTTTAGCGAGAATCGATTGCTTACCTACGTAGAACATACGGCTAGTGTCGCCATGCCAGTCATCTTTTATAACAGTAATATCGACATTGATGATATCTCCAACTTTTAGCATTTTCTTGCCCGGTATTCCGTGGCATATCACATGATTAACTGAAGTGCAGATCGATTTAGGGAAACCTCGATAATTTAATGGTGCGGGTACTGCCTGCTGCTGACGAATTATATAGTCATGACAAATGGTATTCAGTTCTTCCGTTGTTATACCAGGACGAACATGTTCTTCAATCATGTCAAGGACTTCAGCAGCGAGCTTGCCTGCTACTCGCATTTTCTCAATATCTTGAGGTGTTTTTAGGACGACAGCCATGAAAATTCAATGAAAATATTTTACTTTTATGTGGCCGTCTATCTTAATAGATTCTGAGCTTAAGTGCTCGCTCACTTTGGTATTTTAAAAGGCCTTGGTGTAACTACTCTTCTTTCGATCTATTTTAGTTGGTTAGTGTTAAATAGCATACAAGTAATTGATAGATGTAGAAAAGACCGAGAATACTTGGTCGATTATTCGTACAAACTTTTTATTCCCAGCGTAGGAATCCCATGCAAATGGGCACGCGGTTTTATCGCTTGGTAACTCTCAGTAACAGCAAGGCATTGTGGTGAGTATAACCCTGTGGTATAAACGCGCCTCTATTTAATTCGCACTTTAAAATCGACAGTCTGATCCGGGTGCTAAACCATTAATATCAGTGGATTATAGTAATAATCTATAGCCTATAAATGGTGCGGTTGGTCAGACGAATTAAGGTGTTAGTCTAAAACCCGAATACAGGAGAAAACCTATGTCGGAAGTAAATATGCGCCAGATGTTGGACGCAGGTGTGCACTTTGGCCACCAAACTCGTTACTGGTCACCAAAAATGGCTCCCTATATATTTGGTGAGCGCAACAAAATCCATATAATTAATCTTGAAGACACGGTTCCGCTGTTTAAAGACGCGATGAACTATGTCGGTCAATTGGTAGCGAACGGCGGTAGCATTTTGTTGGTGGGCACCAAGCGTGCTGCCAGCAAACAAGTTAAGGAAATGGCCGAAGAAGCTGGCATTCCTTTTGTAAACCATCGCTGGTTGGGTGGCATGCTGACTAATTATAAAACCGTTAAAAATTCCATCCAACGACTTAAAGACCTTGAGGCTAGCCAAGAAGATGGTTCTCATGATCGATTGAGTAAAAAGGAAGGGTTAACCTTAGATCGCGAACGCATTAAGTTAGAGCGAAGTTTGGGTGGAATTAAAAACATGAATGGCCTACCGGATGCGCTGTTTGTTATTGATGTGAAACAGGAGTACATCGCAGTATCTGAAGCAAACAAACTGGGGATACCGGTCGTTGCCGTTGTAGATACCAACTGTGTACCAGATGGTGTTGATTATGTGATTCCAGGTAATGACGATGCAATTCGTGCGATTCGCCTATATTTGGACATTTTAAAAGGAACTATTGAAGAAGCTCGTAAGAGTGTCCCGGTAAATGTAGTAGCCACCGATGATGCCTACGTTGAAATTGATGATGAAGGAAATGCTGTAGCACTTGAGAATTCTAAGAAACAGATAGAAAAGCCAGCAGCCAAAGTGAAGGTCGATGCTACGGTCGCGACTAGTAAAGCGGAAGCTCCCGAAGCCCCTAAAGCAAAGAAAGCCGTAAAAGCTGAGAAAGTAGCTGCAGATAAGCCTAAAGCTAAAGCGAAGTCGGACGAAAAGGATGAACCTAAAGCTAAGCCGGCTGCCAAGAAGCCAGCAGCAAAAAAGGCAGCCCCAAAAAAGGTAGCTCCTAAAAAAGCTGCAGCTGAAGGCGACGACTTAACCGAGCTGGACGGCGTTGGTCCGGTTATAAAAGGTAAACTTTACGCCGAAGGTGTGACTACCTTTGCTCAGATCGCTGCATGGACTGATGCAGAGAAGGCTCGAATTGATGAACTCTTGAGTTTTAAAGGGCGTATCGACCGGGAAGACTGGATCGGGCAGGCGAAAGCAAAAGTTGCGGGCTAGTTTTGCAGCGGCAAATAAATCTCCCCAACATTCCGCATTAACATAACGTTTATATAAAACGAACTTTTTCGAGGATTAAACATGGCTATTACAGCCTCAATGGTAAAAGAACTTCGCGAGCGCACCGGCGCTGGCATGATGGAGTGTAAAAAGGCACTTACCGAAGCTGATGGGAATATAGAAACTGCGATTGAAGAGTTACGCAAGCGCGGGGCTGCTCAGGCAGATAAGAAGGCTGGCCGGATAGCGGCAGAAGGCTTGATTGTGGCTGCAAGTCAGAATGATGTGTCGGTGTTGCTGGAAGTGAATTGTGAAACTGATTTCGTAGCCAAGGATGAAAATTTTGTCGCATTTGCAAACTTGCTAGGACAATCTATATTGGCGCAGCGGCCGGAAAGTATCGATGCGCTAGCCTCACTTGTTTTGGATTCAGGTATAAGTGTTGAAGAAACAAGGCAAAACCTTATTGCCAAGATTGGCGAAAATATTAGTGTTCGGAGATTTGAGGTTCTGAGTGCTGGTGAAGGCCAGCTTAGTATTTACCAGCACGGTGCAAGAATTGCTGTAGCAGTTTTATCTTCTGGTGGTGACGAAGATCTTGGTAGAGATATCGCTATGCATGTTGCTGCTAGTAGACCCTTATGTGTTAGCGCTGATCAGGTTGATCCCAAGACTGTAGAAAAAGAGCGTGGTATTTATTTGGCCCAGGCCGAAGATAGCGGCAAACCCCCCGAGATAATGGAAAAAATGGTTGAAGGGAGGGTGCGTAAATTTCTTGGTGAGGTAACGTTACTTGGGCAGCCTTTTGTAAAGGACCCAGACCAAACCGTAGGAAAGTTACTTACCGCTCAAAATGCGACGGTTAGTCGTTTTGTCCGTTATGAAGTTGGTGAAGGGCTTGAGAAAAAGCAAGACGATTTTGTTGCCGAGGTGATGGCTCAAGCCAAGGGCGATTGATCCGCTCGTAATCCTCTTCGACTTTCATACCAATATGTCAAAGCCAAAGCTTGCTTACCGTAGAATCCTACTTAAGTTAAGTGGTGAAGCATTAAGTGGTGAGCAAGGTTTCGGTATCGACAACGATACCTTGTCTCGGGTGTGCGGTGAGATAGCCGATATCCGCTCATACGGTGTTGAAGTCGCCATCGTTGTAGGCGGGGGTAATTTTTTTCGTGGTTTGGGCGCATCTGCTGAAGGATTCGAGCGTGCGTCAGCTGACTATATTGGAATGTTGGCCACAGTAATGAATGCGATTGCCTTGCAGCAAGGGTTATTGCAAGCTTGCGTGGAAGCGCGTGTGCAGTCAGCAATTCCCATATCACCGGTCGTTGAACCTTATGTGCGATTGCGGGCACTAAAGCATTTGGATGCAGGTCGGGTAGTGATATTTGCTGCAGGTACCGGTAATCCGTATTTTACTACTGATACCGCAGCAAGTTTACGGGCAGCTGAGATAGGTGCCGATGTACTGGTAAAAGCGACTAAAGTTGACGGGGTTTACGATTGCGACCCCATGATTAACGCAACGGCCAAGCGATATGCTGAAATATCATACGATGAGGTACTGCAGCAACGGTTGGCTGTCATGGATGCTGCGGCTATCGCACTTTGTCGTGATAATAATACGTGTTTAAGAGTTATGTCATTGACTGAAAGTGGTAATCTTCAACGCATGATTCTTGGTGAATCTATTGGTACCTTGGTGTCCACCAAAGTATCTGATTAAGTATCAAATCAGAATTAAAATAAGTATCAAATCAAAACTAGTTAAACCCTAGTAGAAATTGTGAGGTAGCAAAGTGATTGATGACATTCTTGCTGATGCTAGAAATCGAATGAGTAAGTCGGTGGAAGCAATGAAATTAGAGTTGGTTAGAATTCGAACCGGACGCGCCAGTACAGCTTTATTGGATCATTTAATGGTCGACTATTACGGCACGCCTACGCCGCTCAATCAGGCCGCAGGCGTTTCTGTCGCTGATTCTCGCACATTGGCTGTTCAACCTTGGGAGAAAGCTATGATCCCTATAGTCGAAAAAGCCATTATGGAATCGAATCTAGGTTTAAACCCTATGACTGCCGGGGAAACTATACGTATTCCGATACCGCCTCTAACCGAGGAGCGACGTAAAGAAATGACGCGGGTCGTGCGCAATGAGGGCGAAAGCGGAAGGGTTTCTATTAGAAATATTCGTCGAGATGCAAATACGCATTTAAAAGACTTGCTAAAGGAAAAAGAAATTAATGAAGATGATGAAAAAAAAGCTCAGTCGCAAGTCCAAACATTGACGGATGAAGCCGTTGCTAAAATTGATCAGATAGTTGCGGAAAAAGAAGCGGAAGTAATGGAAGTATAATGAGTCTTTGTTGTAAATGACTTCTTCTAAAATAAATGTAGATAAACACCGCTCCAAAGAGAGTCCCGACACGGTTCCAACCCATGTTGCGATAATTATGGATGGAAATGGCCGCTGGGCTATTGAGCGTGCGCGAACACGGGTAGCTGGACATAGAAAGGGTGTTGATGCGGTCAAGGAAGCAATACGTTATTGCCGCAAGAATGGTATTACACACCTAACTTTGTTTGCATTTAGCAGTGAGAATTGGAGCCGTCCCGAGCCCGAAGTGTCTACTTTGATGGAGTTATTTGCATCCGCTTTGGATACACAGGCAAAAAAACTTAGAGACAATGGAACTAGGCTAAATTTAGTCGGTGACTTAAGTCGCTTCAGTAAGCGTATCCAGCGCCTTGCAGCTTCTGCAGAAGCAATGACGGCCAAATGCGATAAAATGTTTCTCAACATCGCGGTTAATTACGGTGGCAAGTGGGATATTTCTGAGGCTGCGCGCAAAACGTATATGAACGCTCTTGCCGAAGGTCTACCGTTCGATCAGGTTACCGAACAGAATTTAGCTGCAAACCTTGCCCTTTCTCATTCTCCAGACCCGGATCTATTTATTCGTACGGGGGGTGAATGCCGCATAAGTAATTTTATGCTATGGCAGCTGGCATATACCGAACTGTACTTTAGTGATGTGCTCTGGCCGGATTTTAATTCTGACGAATTTGACGCTGCTATTGACGTGTTTAAAAGTCGTGAGCGACGTTTCGGCCAAACAGGCCAGCAAATAAAAGCGCAATTGAAATATGCTTAAGGCGCGGGTGCTTACGGCGCTGTTGATGCTACCTTTATTTTTGGCTGCATTGTTTTATTTGCCAGCCAATGGATGGATGCTGTTTGTTGCAATTGTTCTACTAGTCGCTTGGGATGAGTGGTTACGGCTTACAAATATTAGCTCTATACCAAGGCGAGTATTAGGGGCTCTACTGTTTTGTGCCGCGCTAGTGGGATTATTGTGGTTTACCCCAACAGTTTGGTGGGTAGTTATCCCCAGTCTTTGCCTATGGCTGCTCTTTTATGTGGTGACGTTTTTTGTGCAAGATGGATTTTTCTGGTCCAGCGGTTTCCGACGATTATCTGGTTTTCTCGTATTGACTTGTGCGTGGTGGACGATTTGTTGGCTGCGTGCTCAGTGGTATGGTGCGTGGTGGACACTAGGATTTCTAGTTATCATTTGGATGGCGGATGTCGGTGCTTATTTCTTTGGCAAACGTTTCGGTAGAAATAAGTTGGCCCCAGCTATCAGTCCTGGAAAAACTATTGAAGGTGCGCTGGGCGGTTTATCGATGGTTTTATTGGTTACTTTGGTGACGCACCACTTTTACCCAATTCTTCCAATTCTTTGGGTGCTACCTATGACTTTATTAGTAGCAATGGTGTCAATCGCTGGTGACCTTTACGAGAGCCGGTTAAAGCGAGTAGGGGGACACAAGGATAGCGGGAGTATTTTGCCAGGGCATGGTGGCGTGTTGGACCGAATAGATGGGGTGTTGGCAGGTTTGCCAGTATTTATTTATTTGGTTTTGAATATGGGTGTATTCTCGGTTTGACCGAGAATTAAACGCGCCTATGAATGAAGTAAGTCGCCGTACCTTAGCTGTATTGGGTTCTACTGGATCAGTTGGATGCAATACTCTAGAGGTGGCTCATCTCCAAAACGATCATTTTTCCGTTCGGGGTTTAAGTGCGCGTTCAAATGTGCAGCTTTTGTTTGAACAAGTTCAGAAATTTCGACCAGAACTTGTCGCTGTAGAAAATATTGCCGCGGCTACTGAGTTGGAAAATCGGCTTGCATCGGAAGGTCTTGCTGCAACTAAAGTTTTAAAGGGAGTAACAGCGGCTACTAAATTGGTTGAAGAACTATCTCCTGATGTAGTGATGGCTGCTATCGTCGGGTCTGCAGGCTTGTATTCGGCGCTTCGAGCTGTCGAGTTAGGAGGGTGCGTTTTGATTGCTAATAAGGAGCCTTTAGTGATGGCAGGTCACTTATTTCAGCAAGCTGCAAAACAAAGTGGTGCAACTCTGTTACCAGTGGACAGTGAGCATAATGCAGTTTTTCAATGTATTGCAGGTGCGGATTTAGCGGGTCAGTCAATCAGTAAAATTGTACTTACCGCATCTGGGGGTCCTTTTTTTCGGCACGCTGAGTTGCCTCGTTGGCCGACCTTATCTGAAGTCACCCCAGAACAGGCTATTGCTCACCCTAACTGGACCATGGGAGCAAAAATCTCTGTAGATTCAGCAACTATGATGAATAAGGGGCTTGAGGTTATTGAAGCATGTCACCTGTTTGAACTCCCGGTGAAGAAAGTTAGCGTATTACTTCACCCTCAAAGTGTGGTTCATGCAATAGTAAATTTTATTGATGGATCAAGCGTTGCGCAAATGGGTTTGCCTGATATGCGAGTACCGATCGCGTACGCTATGTCTTGGCCACAACGCTTCGAATCCGGAGTTTCAAATATTTCCTTGGCAGAAGTTGGTTCTTTAACATTTCGTGAACCTGACTTCGACTGTATGCCATGTCTGGGGTTAGCGAGAGACGTAGCCAAGGAAGAGTCTCCCGTATTGGCGACTACCCTAAATGCAGCTAATGAAATCGCCGTAGAAGCATTTCTCAAGGGAAATTTATCGTTTGTCAAAATACCGGAAGTTATTGCCAAAGTGTTAGGCGACTGTAATGGTAATCCCGGGATTGATGTGGAAACATTGATTCGTGTGGATAATGACGTGCGCAAGCAGACTTTAGACTTGGTGCATTCTAGGTAGCGTTAAAATGGCTCAATTATTGTATTCAAATTGTTTAATTACTTTGCTAAGCGCAATCACGTTGGATTTTAGCTAAATGGTTAATATTCTTTTCGATATAGGAGGCTTTTTAGTTGCTATCGCTATATTGGTGGCGATCCATGAATATGGGCATTTCTGGGTCGCACGAACCCTTGGTGTCAAAGTGTTGCGATTTTCTATAGGTTTTGGAAAACCACTCTGGAAAAAAGTGTCCGAGGTGGACGGTGTTGAGTACACTATTTCAGCGATTCCGCTCGGTGGTTACGTCAAAATGCTTGACGAGAATGAAGGTGATGTTCCAGCAGAGGAGTTACCACAGGCATTTAATCGTCAACCCCTTTGGAAGAGATCGTTAATTGTTCTCGCCGGGCCTGTGGCTAATTTTATCTTGGCTATTTTTCTTTTTGCGGTACTAAATATGTGGGGTACCCCTGGGGTTACACCTGAAGTTGGCAAATTGGAAATTTCCAGTGTCGCCTCGCAAGCTGGTGTCGAAGAAGGCGATATGTTGGTTTCAGTTGATGGCAGAGATTACCGCTATTGGGGGCAACACGATCTTTATCTTTATAATCAAGTGATAAAAGGGCAGGACGCCCACCTGATTGTGCTCGGTTTAGACGGCCGTCAACGTGAAGTAACTTTGCCTCTGTCAACTATTCCTGCGAGCGATGTTGGACCCGGGTTATTACCCCGTGCGCTAGGCCTGACCCGTTGGCGACCAGAAATTCCGGCGGTTATAGGCCGTGTTGTAGAAGATTCGCCCGCTAGTCTGGGGGGTATGCAAGTTTTCGATCGAGTGATATCAATCGATGGTGAAACTATCATTGATTGGGCTGAATTTGTTGTCGCGGTGATTGATCGTCCAGGAGATGAATTGAGAATCCTGGTCGAGCGCGACGATGTGCAGCTCGAATTAAATGTCACCCCAGAGACGATTACAGAGGGTGGTCGTATGTTCGGCCGGGTCGGGGTTGCGCCTGAGTTTGTAGATATTCCAGAGAGTCGACGCGTATTAGCACGTGACAACCTTCCAATGGCAGTGTTAAACGGTATAGACGAAACATGGCTGATGTCTGTGTTAACGCTGCGTATGCTCGGTAAAATGCTTGTGCTCGAAGTGTCGCCAAAAAATATAAGTGGTCCGATTACGATCGCGCAGTACGCAGGGCAAACAGCACAAATTGGGTTGCAGCCGTTTATATCGTTTTTGGCAATTATTAGTATAAGCTTGGGTGTATTGAATTTACTGCCAATACCGATGTTAGATGGTGGGCATTTGCTGTTTTATATTGGCGAGGCGATTACGCGCAAGCCGGTGTCCGAGCGTGTAATGGCCGTAGGGCAGCAATTTGGATTAGTGCTGTTGCTTGGGTTAATGTGCCTAGCTTTTTATAATGATATATTTCGGTTGATTGGGTAGGGTTTGTGAATGTTTTGTTTAAGGGATTTACTAACTATTCACGGCTCAGGAGATCTTATGAGTGAATTACTTGGTTGGAGAATGTATGCCGTGTAAAAAATTAGTACGTAATGCGGTTTTCTTATTATGCATGGCCGTAACAAGTGTGCAGGCTCAAACTATCGAATCGTTTGTTATTTCTGATATACGCGTCGAGGGGTTGCAGCGCATATCTGCCGGTACTGTATTTAACTATTTGCCGGTAAAAGTCGGTGACGAATTCGAAGAGGCTGCTTCAGCAGAGTCTATTCGGGCTTTGTTTCAAACTGGTTTTTTTAGGGATGTAAGGTTGTCTAGGGCGGGTCGAACACTAGTTGTGCAAGTTGACGAGTTTCCAACTATTTTCTCGATCGAATTTACTGGTAATAAAGGTATCGAGGATGATGCGTTAAGGGACGCTATGAGCCAAGCTGAGTTCATTGAAGGAAGGGTGTTTAACCCTACCGTGCTTGACCAGGTTGTACAGGAACTTAAAAATCAATATCTATCTCGTGGGAAATATGCAGCAGAGGTGGAAACCGATGTTCAGGATTTGGCGCGTAATCGTGTTGCGGTCAAAATAAATGTACGCGAAGGCGATACCGCGACGATTAAAAAGATTTCGATTGTTGGGAACGAGAGCTTTAGCGATAAAGAGTTATTGGATGAGTTTGAATCAAAGACTTCTTCACTGCTTAATTTCTTCTCTAAAAAGAATCAGTATTCAAAGGAAACTGTATCGTCCGACCTTGAGACTCTAACAAGTTTTTATCAAGACCAGGGTTTTTTGAATTTTCGTATCGATTCAACGCAAGTATCGATAACACCGGACCGTGAAAACATTTATTTGACCATAAATGTTGTAGAAGGAGAGCAGTACCGAATTTCCCAATTTAAACTTACAGGGCGGTTGATTGTTCCCGAAGAGGAATTGCTACCGCTGGTTTATATTGCTCCTGGAGAACTCTACTCGCGGGCGCTCGTAGACGGTACGGTTGAACTATTAACAACTCGTTTGGCCGCGGAGGGGTATTCTTTTGCTGAAATAAATCCCGTGCCCGAAATTGATGAGGACAGTAATACCGTCTCGTTTACCATTAACGTCAATCCCGGGCGACGTGTCTATGTACGTCGTATTGAAATTATTGGAAATAATACGACTCGTGATGAGGTTATTAGGCGTGAGCTGCGCCAGTTGGAAGGTGGTTGGTATTCTCCAGCCTTGGTGCAGCGATCAAAAATTCGCTTACAGCGTCTTGGCTTTTTTGACGTGGTTGAAATTGACAATGAGCCAGTGCCCGGCAGCACAGATCAAGTCGATCTGATTGTTAGCTTAACCGAGCGAAGTACCGGGAGTTTTCTAGTAGGTGTTGGGTTTTCGGATGGTGACGGCATACTGCTGCAATCGAGTGTAACCCAAGCGAATTTGTTCGGTTCGGGTAAACAGCTAAGCCTTGGAGCCGATCGATCTTCAATCATTCAATCGGTCAATGTGCAATATACAAACCCCTATGCGACAGATAGTGGCATATCTCGTGGGTTTAACCTTATTTATCAACGCATAGATTCGTTTGCAGCGCAGACTGCCGCGTATATCACTCAAACGCTTGGTGGCGGTGTGAATTATTTATTTCCTTTGAGTGAGTTTATGTCGTTTTCGGCAGGAGTTTCGTACGATAAGATCGACCTTGAGTCTACTCAATTCACACCACCTGAAATAGTTGACTTTATTGATGCCAACCCGAGTAATAATGTTTATAAATTAACATCTGCACTAGCTTACGATACTCGAGACAGCTTGCTGTACGCGACTAGAGGTTTAAGCCTATCGTTGAATTTGGAAGTGGCCGCTCCTGGTAGCGGGCTGGAGTATTACAAAGCGAATGCGAGGGCCTCGTGGTATGTTCCGCTAATACGTGACTTTGTCTTTAAAGTTAGTGGCGATTTCGGTTATGGTGATAGCTACGGTGGTGACGAGGGCCTTCCGTTCTTTAAAAACTACTTTGCTGGGGGCGTCTCATCCGTACGCGGTTATGAAATTCGCTCTTTGGGTCCTAGAGATTCAAATTTTAATCCATTAGGTGGAGCTAGCCGTATATTAACTAACGCTTCGCTTTTGCTTCCGATACCTGGATCTACCGCTAAAGATAAACGTTTTGCACTTTTCATAGATGGGGGGCAAGTGTATGGGCCGAACCAATCTATTGAATTGAGCGAAATGCGGTATTCTGCGGGTATTGGGTTTAACTGGTTGTCACCAATGGGACCACTAGCTATTTCATATGCCAAGCCTCTTAACAGTAGAATAGGAGATGAAACAGAATCAATACAATTTAATATAGGCCGAGTTTTCGATTAGCATATTTGGACTGCCTAAAATCGACAATCCTGTGCTAAAGTGCGCTGCCTGAAAATGTTGGGTTCTTAGTGAGCCAAAAATTTTTAGAAGTTGATAACGAAATCAATAAGAAACGCTATTCAGTGGGACTTATTTTATATTAATTTAAATTAACAGGTCATTACATGCTTAATACAAAAAACCTGATCATCGCTGCAGCCATGCTTGGCGTGGCATCTACAAGCGGTTCTGCAATTGCTCAAACTAAAATTGGGTATTTTAATCTAGTAAAAGTCATTGAAAGTGCGCCACAAGCGGAAACGGCCCTCAAGCAACTAGAGGCCGAATTTGCTCCCAGGGAGCAAGAAGGGCGCGCGCTAACCGAACAAATCCAGGCTGCAACTGAAGAGCGGGAAAAAAATGGATTAGTTTGGAGTGATGCCGAACGTAGAGATAAGGATAACGCCTTACGTGATATGCAGCGGGATCTGACGAGACTATCCGAAGAAATTCGAGAAGACTATAACCTAAGGCGCAATGAAGAACTCGCTGCGATCCAGCAGGCTGTGTATCAGGCTGTTATTGATATCGCAAATGAGGAGAGTTATGACTTGATTCTTCATGAGGGTGCGGTTGTGGCCAGTCCAAACGTCGATATAACAACCAAAGTATTAGCGAAGATGGGAGAGTTATAGTCTCTGGCGATTGTCTGAAGTGTTCTTTTTGTAGAGCCTTATAATCGACTGTGGAATAGACTTGTTCGAGTGTCGTTTGATTGAAAAATATGGATTAGTTTACTTAAATTATGACGACTCTTGATATCCATCAGATAAAAAACTACCTGCCTCACCGGTATCCTTTTTTATTGCTTGACCGAATTCTGTCCGTAGAACCGCAAGAATCATTAGTAGCGCTTAAAAACGTTACGATAAATGAACCATACTTTGAAGGGCATTTCCCGCATCGTCCAGTAATGCCAGGCGTGCTCATTCTAGAGGCTATGGCTCAAGCGAGCGCAATCCTAGCAAGCCATGATCTTGAGGATGAAATTGATATAGAAAATCGCGTTTATTACTTTACGGGTATTGATAAAGCGCGATTTAAACGTCCAGTTGAGCCAGGCGATCAGCTAATAATCGAAGTGAAGATCGAACGACGTATCCAAAATATGTGGAAGTGTTCTGGCACCGCGAAGGTTGAAGGTAACCTTGCTTGTCGAACTGAGCTTATGTTTACTTACAAGGATTTGTAGACATTGTTTTTCGTATGATTCACGAATCGGTAATTGTCCACGATTCCGCAAAGATTGGGGCAAATGTTACTGTAGGGCCTTACTCGATAATCGGTCCAAATGTAGCTATTGGAGATAATTGTCAAATTGGTTCTCATACTGTTATAGAGGGACGAACGAGTATTGGTGCGAACACTAAAATTTCCTCATTTGCCGCGATCGGAGGTGCCCCGCAGCACAGCGGTTATATGGGAGAAGACACTTCGTTAGAGATCGGCGAAAATAATGTGGTCCGTGAATACTGCACCATAAATCGAGGTACCGTTGAGGGTGGCTCTTTAACAAGTATCGGTGACAACAACTTTCTTATGGCATATGTGCATATTGCACATGATTGCCATGTAGGCTCAAATACGATATTTGCAAATGCGGCTAGTCTAGCCGGGCACGTCCACGTTGGTGATTACGCAGTTATGGGCGGATTTTCTCTAGTCCATCAATTTTGTCGGGTTGGAGCACATTGTATTACAGGTATTGGAGCGGTCTGTTTATTAGATGTTCCGCCCTATATGATTGTGGCGGGTAATAAAGCCGTAACGCATGGAATAAATGTAAAAGGAATGCGTCGCCGAGAATTTACGGAAGAAGATATTTTGGTGCTTAAACGCGCGTATAAAACATTCTATAGATCAGACTTTAGTATGAAAGATGGTTTGTCCAAGTTAGAAGCAATGGGAGACAACCCACACTTAGTGAGTTTGATCGGTTTTTTGCGCAGTACCGAACGCGGAGTAATTCGATGAGAACTCCCGAATTGTGACGTAAATGGAAAATTTGGCTGTAATTAGTTTTTTAGCAGCAATCGTTCATACTACTCAATATTGTTTATATTAGAAGCTTGTTTCGGTAACTCTTTTCATAGATTGATTACAGTGGATACATAGTGTCATCCCCGACTGAAATGCATTTTGCAATGGTTGCCGGCGAGCAGTCGGGTGATTATTTAGGTGCCGAGCTAATCAGGGCGCTAAGATCGCTATATCCGAACGCGCATTTTTCTGGTGTTGGCGGACCGCAGATGGCGAATGAGGGTATTGAATTAGTTGCACCACTCGATGATATCACTGTGATGGGTTTTGATGGGCTTTGGTCGAAATTGGGTGGTATTTTGCGGTTGCGTTCCAAGTTGCGAAAACGCTATAGCAAGGAACAACCATCAGTATTTATTGGTATTGATGCTCCAGATTTCAATATAAAGTTGGAGGCGCAGTTGCGCCGAGTGGGAGTGAAAACTGCACACTATGTAAGTCCAACGGTTTGGGCGTGGCGCGAGTATCGACTTAATGGTATTAAGCGAGCCTGTGATTTAATGCTCACACTTTTTCCATTTGAAGAGCAGTACTATCGAAACAAGAATATTCCGGTAACGTTTGTTGGTCATCCACTGGCTAGTGAGCTTACGGTGCCGTCAGACAAAACATCGATGCGTATAGACGCCCAGGCAGAAGGAAAAATGTTGATCGCATTATTGCCTGGTAGTCGCAGATCAGAAGTTAAACGTTTAGGAAAATTGTTTCTAAGCTTTATTGAAGTTGCTCATGAACGTTACCCGGATGTTGTATTTGTGATACCGGTTGCGAATAAATCGGTGGATACAGAGCTAGTAGCAATGCTAGGAGAATACGATGATCTGCCCATTCGGCTTATTGAAGGGGATAAGGCTCGAGACCTGTTGGCTTGTGCTGACCTGGCAGTTTTAGCATCGGGTACCGCTGCATTAGAGGCCGCGCTAGTATCTACCCCGATGATTGTGGCATATAAAGTATCCTGGCTAACTTATTTATTTGCGCGGTTAACCGCACATGTTCGATATGTGTCGATGCCCAACCATCTAATGTCGGAACCAGTTGTGCCAGAGCTTCTACAAGGCGATGCAAATCTGGTTAATTTGATAAATATTGCGATTCCGTATATTGAAGATCCAGAGGTGAGGGATCGTCAGTCCAGCGCCTTATCCGCAATTGCTCCCAGTTTGCGTCGAAATAGTGGGGAGCTAGCTGCTCTAGCGTTGAGCGAACTCATAGAAAGTGATGGTTAGTCTATCGGGTATTGCCTCGAAAGAGGTCGCTGGGGTGGATGAGGTAGGTCGAGGCCCGCTTGCTGGACCGGTAGTTGCGGCTGCTGTGGTGCTCCCGAACGAGTTTTGTTTGCCTGGGCTTACCGACTCAAAAAAGATCAGTGCCCGCACTAGAGAACGCCTTAATCAGGAGATTCGTGCAATCGCGGTTGATTACTTTATCGCAGAGGCCAGCGTGGCTGAGATTGATGAGCTAAATATTTTACAGGCGAGTTTACTGGCTATGCATAGGGCTGTACTGGGATTACGGCAAACACCTAAACATACGTTAGTTGATGGTAATAGGCTGCCGAGTTTGCCCGGCCCAGCAACGGCTGTCGTTGGCGGTGACTTGACTGAAGCAAGCATTTCGGCAGCATCTATAATTGCTAAAGTTTATCGAGATAGCATGATGAGCGACTATGCTAAGCAGTATCCAGGTTATGGCTTGGAAAAACACAAGGGATACCCGACTAGACAGCATCTTGACGCTTTGTTAACGCTGGGTGTAACTCCAATTCATCGTCGTACTTTCGGCCCGGTACGACGCTTGCTCGACTAGCGTGCGGTAAATACCAAAATAGATCCTTACCGACCACTCTTTTTTACCACGAGTGAGCCTGCATAGTTCATAATTAAGCTATGCAAAATGTCGTGGAAACTGAAGTAGATGCTATGACGGAACAAGCGTTTGTTCATTTGAATGTTCACACAGAGCATTCTATCGCTAATAGTACGTTACGAATTTCAGAATTAATCGATGTAGTCAGTGCGGACGGAATGCCTGCAGTAGCAGTAACCGATATTTGTAATTTATACAGCGTCGTTAAGTTTTTTCACAAAGCTCAGGCAAAGGGTGTTAAGCCGTTAGTGGGCGCGGACGTGTGGATTCATAACCCAGAGCAACCGAATGCACCGTTTAAGCTCTTATTGTTCGCTCAGGATAAAGTCGGGTACCGAAACCTTTGTGAGTTGATTAGCATGGCTCATCAGCAATGCTGGCATGCTGGGAAGCCGTGTATTTTGGGTCAGTGGTTGGACGAACGCGCTGAAGGACTAATTGCTGTTTCAGGTGGACTTCAGGGCGAGATTGGACACTTATTGATGGGGGCCGGACCCGAAGCAATTGAAACCGCGTTATCTAAATACTTAAGGTGGTTTGGCGACCGTTTTTATTTGGAGTTACAACGCATTGGGGCTCCCTATGAGGAAGAGTATATATCCGGTTGTTTAACATTGGCGATCGAAAATCAGGTCCCTGTGGTTGCAACTAACGCGGTTCACTTTTTGCTGTCGGAGGGGTTTGACTCACATGAGGTGCGCGTTTGTATACAGGAAGGGCGAACACTAACCGACCCGAGACGGCCAAAGAATTTTTCTTCGAATCAGTATTTAAGAAGCACTAGCGAAATGTGCGAGCTATTCGAAGATATTCCAGAAGCTATAGAAAATAGTGTAGAAATTGCACGCCGATGTAACTTTGTTTTGCATACAGGGGAGAACTTTTTACCTGAATTTCCGGTACCCGATGGATTGACTACCGGTGAATGGCTTAGGCAAGAGACGTTAAAAGGGCTAGAGAGAAGGTTCAATGAGGTTGAAAAAAGCTCGATTGCTAATGTCAGTCAGGCAGGAGACAAGCAACAGTATTACGATCGCGTTGATATGGAGCTCGAAGTAATTATTCAAATGGATTTTCCAGGCTATTTTTTGATTGTGGCTGACTTTATTCGATGGGCGCGGGCTAATGATGTGCCGGTTGGTCCAGGCCGCGGATCGGGAGCGGGGTCAATCGTGGCTTATGCGTTACGTATTACCGACTTAGATCCAATAGATCACGGTTTGTTATTCGAGCGTTTTCTGAACCCCGAACGTATATCTATGCCTGATTTTGATATTGATTTTTGTGTCGAGGGGCGCGACCGAGTGATTGAATATGTTACCCAGCACTATGGGAAGGAGAAAGTTTCGCAAATTATCACCTTCGGCACTATGGCGGCGAAAGCAGTCGTGCGTGATGTTGGCCGGGTAATGGGGATGTCGTACGGGTATGTGGATACGCTCGCCAAGTTGATTCCCTTTGAGGTAGGGATGACTTTAACAAAGGCGCTGGAGCAGGAAGAGCAATTAGCTGAGAGGTATGCCAAAGAAGAAGACGTGACCGAACTGATCGATATAGCTTTGTCACTTGAAGGGCTTGCTAGAAATGTTGGTAAGCATGCTGGAGGGGTAGTTATTGCTCCAAGTGCGTTGACTGATTTTAGCCCGTTATATTGTGAGCAGGGAAGCGAACACATGGTAACCCAGTTCGATAAGGACGATCTCGAAACAGTTGGTTTAGTCAAGTTTGACTTTCTAGGTCTGCGCAACTTAACCATCATTGATTGGGCGGTTAAGGCGATCAATGCAGATGCAGAGTCTGAGAATCGGGACTTAGTCGATATAGCTGAAATTGATATGACTGATGAGCGAGCTTTTAGATTATTAAAGGCTTGCAAAACGACAGCGGTATTTCAACTTGAATCCCGCGGAATGAAGGATTTAATTAAGCGCTTACAACCTGACAGATTTGATGACCTGGTGGCTTTAGTGGCCTTGTTTCGTCCAGGGCCTCTAGGGTCGGGTATGGTCGATGATTTTATTGATCGAAAGCACGGTCGCAAGCGCCTTGAGTACCCTCACCCCTCACTAGAAGAATCTTTACAACCTACATATGGAGTAGTTTTATACCAGGAGCAGGTAATGGAAATTGCTCGTGTAATGGGAGGTTATTCTCTGGGTGGGGCAGATATTCTTCGACGGGCAATGGGTAAGAAAAAAGTTGAGGAGATGGAGAAGCAGCGTGAAGTCTTTTGTGCTGGGGCCGAGAGTAATAAGATTGACGCTAAAATTGCCGGTAGTGTATTTGATCTTGTCGAGAAGTTTGCTGGCTACGGGTTTAATAAATCGCATTCTGCAGCGTACGCGCTAATCGCTTATCAAACTGCCTGGTTAAAGGCACATTATCCTGCTCATTTTATGGCAGCCACACTATCGGCAGAAATGAATACTACCAAGCGGGTGGTGACACTCATAAATGACAGTCGTAGTATTGACTTAGAAATATCCGCACCACTGGTAAACGAATGTAGTTGGAACTTTCGGGCGGTTAGCGATTCTCGGGTTTTGTATGGTCTCGGAGCAATTAAGGGTATTGGCCATGCTGTAATTGAGAATATAGTTGAATGCCGCGAACAGGGAGGCCCTTTTGTAGATTTGTTTGATTTCTGTGAACGGATAGATATAAAGCGGGTCAATCGCAGAGCGATTGAAGGTTTGATACGCGCGGGGGCGATGGATGGTCTAGGAACACATAGGGCTAGTATGATGGCTAGTTTAGGTGTTGCTTTGGATGCTGCCGGTCAAATGTCTGGTGATCGAGATGCTGGTCAAAACGACATGTTTGGCATAGTTGCTCCAGCTGAGACGGTAGCCGAATATGCCGAGGTTGCAACCTGGGACAAACAAACCCGCCTTCAGGCTGAGAAGGAGACCCTAGGTTTGTATTTGAGCGGCCACCCAATTGATATTTACCAAGCCGAATTAGCTCAGCTAATATCTTGCCAACTGGAGGATGTCGATCCTGCTCGTCGGACTCAAGTAGTAATTGCCGGGTTAGTGGTTGGGATGCGAACGGTTAATACTCGCCGAGGTGATAAAATGGCAATTATTACCTTAGATGATAAAACTGCCAGACTGGATGTGATTGCTTTTGGCGAGCTGTATGCGGAGCAGCGGGATGTTATTCGTAACGATAATATTTTGGTGATTAAAGGTACGGTATCTGAAGATAAATTCTCTGGCGGGATTCGAATGACGGCAGAGGAGGTATATGATCTTGATCATGCACGGGAGCAAATGGCGCGACGATTGATTGTTACGCTTCAGGAAGATCAACTGCATAATGGTTTAGTACCCAAGATGAAAGATCTACTGGCTCCCTCAGAGGAGGGCCGTTGTCAGTTAACATTTAAAGTAGTGTCCTCCGCAGGTGTATGCGAGCTTGATGCAGGAGAGGGATGTTTGGTTGTACCCAAAATTGAGAAAATCAAAAGTTTAGAACAATTGGTTGGGGAAGAAGCTGTTCAAGTTAGCTTCTAGTTATTCCTGCGATGAGTAACCCGGAAATTAGCATTAAAAGTACTTGTAAGAATCTATTGCAAGCACTTGAAAATAAAAACATTGATACTATTTATTTGGCTTATAGTGGTGGCCTTGATTCTAGTGTACTTGTTCATTGCATCAGTCAGTTGTTGTGCAAGGATGAAAGGGCGGAGGGGATTGGGAGCGCAATTGACACTGCAGCCACACTTCGGATGCAAGCGGTTGCGCTGCACGTCAATCATGGGTTGCAAATCGAAGCTGATAGCTGGCAGCAGCACTGTGAACAAACTTGTCAATTACTAGGACTTGATTTCAATACGGTGAAATTACAGCTCGATGAAGATCAGCTGAAACAGAAGGGGGTTGAAGCTGCCGCTCGTGATGCGAGGTATAAATGGTTTTTTGAGTTTATGGAGGCCAAAAACTCCGCTTTGCTGACCGCGCATCATCAAGATGATCAAGCGGAAACTGTGTTATTGAATTTGGTTCGTGGTAGCGGTGTAAGCGGTTTGGCCGGTATGCGTGAACAAGCTGAGCACGGCGGTAGCATGTTACTGCGGCCATTTTTAAACACCCCTAAAGAAAATATTTGGCATTATGCCCAGCAACATCAACTCCAATGGGTTGAAGATCCGTCAAATATTAGTGCTGAATTTTTACGCAATCGAGTTCGCCGTGAGCTCCTGCCGCTTATAGATAGTATTAGAGGGGGCGCTAGCAAGATTCTTGTTCGTGTAGCCAGTAATATGCGTGATGTAGAAGGGATGCTTGAAGAGTTAGCGGAATCAGATTTGGGCGGCAAAGTTGATTGTAGGCAGAATCCTCTTGATGGCAGTTACTGTTTGTCTATTGATCAGGTAAAGAACTTAAGTGAGTCTCGTGTGGTCAATGTTATTCGTTATTGGTTGAAAGTATTGGGGTTACAATCACCAGCGCGCTTGACGTTGTTAGAGTTAGCCCGCTGGTGTCTTGGTAAGGATAGTGAAAAGTTAGCTCATCAACTCTCAGACGGTTGGTTTTATGGTTATCGTGGCACTTTATACTATGTTCCAAATGGTGAGCAGGAATGGATTGAAACAGGAGTGTGGAGTGAATTGTCTAAGCCTTGGGTCATGCGAGATGGCAGGCAATTGACGATGCGCAGTCAGGCGCGTTCTAGTCTCAAAACAAAAGATCTGGAGATTGTTAGTTTGTCTAGGCAAGACAAGTGCGTTTGTCAGGATGGATCAATCAGAACATTAGCTAAACTCCTACAGGATCATCGAATACCGGGTTGGCGACGATCAAATTTGTGGGGCGTTAGAAGTGGCTCCGACGTTATCTGGGTTGCTGGTATCGGGCGTCTTTTGTCAGCCAAAGACTTTCACTTAGAGTATCAACGTTGAAATAGCGTCAAATTGACTCTATTCACTAAATCCTAATATCCACTACAATCTCGATATCAAGGACAATTTTAACCCTATTAAAGGTGCCCCATGGCTACCCAATTCAATTCAATTAGCGAACAGTTAATAACTTTTATCCAACAGCAACAGATGTTTTTTGTTGGTACTGCTGATAGTGATAGTAGAGTTAATATCTCCCCTAAGGGAGCCGATACCTTTCGAGTACTATCCCCGAATCGTGTTGTATGGCTTAACTTAACTGGTAGTGGCAATGAGACGGCAGCACATTTGCTTAATAACAATCGTATAACCATTATGTTTTGCTCGTTTTCTGGCAAGCCTATTATCTTGCGTTTGTATGGTAAGGCTCGAGCCATTCATCCAAGCGATAGTGATTGGCCAGAATTGAGTGCCCTTTTTGATGAAAATATTGGGGCAAGACAGGTGTTTGATGTTGATGTTGACCTCGTGCAAACTTCCTGTGGATATTAGGTGCCGCTGTATCAGTTTGAGGCTGAACGAGAGAACTTAGACCGGTGGGCCGAGAACAAAGGTGCAGACGGAATCCAGGCTTATTGGCACGAGACTAATCGCCTAAGCATTGACGGTAAGCCGACTGGGATTGGCGATTAATTTATGGATTCTGAAGATTATTCGAAGTTTCTCGTTTCGAGTAAATATATAGATACAACGCATGCGAATATTATGGAGTGCGCAGCCAATCTGGCCATAGGAACAAATAACGTAGGTGAAATTATCGATAACTGCTTTCGGTATGTCAGAGATCAAATTAAGCATAGTCTGGATTTTAAGCTGAACCCGGTTACAGTGGTCGCCTCGGATGTTCTTCGGCACGGCACAGGCTATTGCTACGCTAAAAGTCATTTGCTTGCCGCTCTGTTGCGGGCAAATCAAATTCCAACGGGTTTGTGTTATCAACGGTTAAGTATTGACGGTAAGGCCGCACCATTTTGCCTGCATGGGCTTAATGCTGTTTATTTAAACCCCGGTGGCTGGTTACGTCTTGATCCGCGTGGAAATAAAAAGGGTGTTAATGCGCAGTTTAATCCGCCTTACGAAGCAATAGCGTTTCCCATCGCAGTAGATGGCGAAGAAGATATACCATTTATCTATGTTGAACCCCTAAATTTGGTAACAGAACGTTTAGAAGGCTGCGAAACGTATGATCAGGTGGCTGATAGTTTGCCGAATTTAGGTACGCTGGATTTCCCAAATGCGGACGCTTTCATCAATATCAGTAAAGGTATAGTCTGAAGCGTTTTGTTCGAAAAGTGCTTTGGGTGCCAAGCGCTTAATTGTCTGCTGTACAACACAGTGATAAAAATTGGCTAGCCGGTGAATCAGTATCTAGATATCGCATTACCAATAGCTGTTTTTCATTAATAAATGTGGGGAAAGTCAGGTTTTTTATTTCCTTCGCGTCCATCATTTTGCGCACCAGCATCGTGTCTCTATCCAACACAAAAACACCACTGGGGCTTAAGGCGTTTGATTCTGAGTAATCAATCGTACCGGCACCATGTGAATATGTGCCTTGGGGAATGGAATAGGCAATCTTTCTACCGCTGGGGCTAAATCCCACTTTACCCGCCTGGCCAATATCGATCAGTTCTTCACAGTTACCACCGGGATTTAATTTAAACAATTTGCTGGTTCCGGATGTTTCATCCCGTGCGGCTAGCTCTAAACCATCTGGTGAAATAACTGGTAACGAAAGTTGGAAACCAGGGCAAGCCGGCATCGCAATACTGGTTGGGAATATTTCTGAAATCCCTGATTCTGCGTTATGCGTTACCATATAATCATTGAATTGCGCGCTATCTGCCCAGCTGGTTAGCACACGATACACAGTAAAATTTAGCCCACTGCCGATCACACCAACCGATGGATATTGATCGGTCATGCTGCTATCTGTTAATGCCAATTGGGCTTTAACGCGATCCCCGTTAAATTTTAACTGATAAATTTCCAAGCCCCGTCTATCTTTGCTAGGCGTAAAGAGAAAGTGACCATCTTTTGAGGGAATAGGGTCTACAAACCCTGGTAACGGCTGCGCTTCAATAGATCCTGAAGCAATTGCATAATTACTTCCCCCTCGGTCGAATGTAAACCAAGCACCGTCGCTTAGCGTTTGTATAAAGGCGCCAACTCTGCCACTAACTTGTGCTTTAACTGAAATATGAGTTTTGGGGGTATTCGTAGTTCTGCCTTCGTCTAAAAGGGTTTGTAGAGGTTTATAGTGATCACTAGGTTCAGCGCTATCGTTGCTTAAAAGCGCAACATGCGAGTCAAATAGTTTACGGTAGCCAGTGGTGCTTTTGTGCCCCGCCAGTACTGGGCTAACTACTTTATCTCTGTTGAGCAATGCTATGGTTGGGTAGTGGATATGCATACCTGCGGCAACTAACTGTTTCGCCAAACGCGTCGTTTGTTGGTCGGGGGCTTGCTGAGTCGCGGTTATCTTTTCAGCTTCCAGTAGGTAAAACGGTATATCGAGCTCCGCTGCAGCCAACTGAGCATTATTTGCTCCAAGAATAGATAAGGGCATGGTTTCAGACCAGACATATACCAGACTTAGGCAGTCGATTACCTTAGTATTTGGACAATCAGTAACTTTGCGAGTCAACTGTTCCAGACCCAAGCTTTGGGTTTGGACTCCAAGTAAGTCTAGTGATGTTTCACCAATTGGTTCATTCGCCAATAGGCGTTGTCCGCTAGAAACCCAAAGTAGTAGGGAAATGAGAACCGTGACGTACAAACGTAATAACCAATATGTGGTTGGCATTCTAGGGAAATGAATCATTCGATAAGTACAAACGTGCGAGGATTGATGTGCTGTCTAATTTTTAGCGTTGGTTTTTAATAATTACGAAGAGGGCTCGTGTGCGTTGTTAGTTAGCATTTGAGCTTTTGTCTATCATTAAGTCCTATCGATATTAGCAGAATGTTGATCTAGGGCGACACAATGATTATTAGCCTAGCGCGTAGCGATGGATTTCCCCAATAAAAGAAGATCACAAAGTTTTGTACTAGCTTCGCTTGCTGGCTGTCTAAAAAGCTATTTTATCAACACCAGGGGTGCTTCGAGTCCTGCCGTTTTCAGGAGCAATATTCTACTACGCAACAGGTTATAGAATGGATGTTGGTTAAAAATAGGCTGTAGAAATTTTTCTGGTTTTGAGTTTGGTGGTGCCTTCTTGAACCGTCAAAATTTACCGCTATAGAGACTTTCATAAGTTGTACATATGGGTACAATCGCGCGCATGCTGAAGTTCCAAAATGTAGCGATTCGACGCGGGCCGCGTGAGCTGATTTCCGGTCTGGACGTGCAAATAGGCCCAGGGCAAAAAATAGGGCTAACGGGAGCTAATGGAACTGGTAAATCGAGTTTATTTGCTATGATTTTGGGTGAGTTGCAAACAGATCAAGGCGATTTCTCATATCCGAGCAAATGGACTGTAGGTCATGTGGCTCAAGAAACCCCTAGTGGGGAACGCTCTGCATTGGATTTTGTTCTAGATGGAGATGTCGAGTGGCGCGATTTGACCAACCGCCTGCAAGTTGCAGAGGTTGAGCAAGACGGACATCTGATTTCCGAGTTACATGAAAAAATGCATGTGATTATTGGCTATCAAGCACCCAGTAGAGCGGCTCAATTACTTTACGGTTTGGGTTTTAGTGGCGAGGGACAGAAAACACCGGTAAATCAGTTCTCTGGCGGATGGCGTATGCGTTTAAATCTCGCGCAGGCACTAATGTGTCGTTCAGATTTACTGCTTCTGGACGAGCCGACAAACCATTTGGATTTGGATGCCGTAATTTGGCTTGAACAGTGGCTGTGCAGTTACGAAGGTACATTGTTGCTAATTTCACATGATCGCGAATTTTTAGATAGCGTGGTCAACCGAGTACTCCATATAGAAAATGGGGGCGCAAAGATTTACGGCGGAAACTATTCGACTTTTGAAAACACCCGAGCTGCTCAGTTGGCTGGCCAACAAGCTTTATATCAAAAGCAACAACGGGAGCTTGCTCATATACGTTCATACGTGGATCGTTTTAGGGCACAGGCTACTAAGGCCAGGCAGGCGCAAAGTCGATTGAAAGCTCTAGAGCGGATGGAGTTGATCGCTCCGGCCCATGTAGATTCACCATTTGAGTTTTCACTATTTGACCCTGAACGTTTGCCTGAGCCTCTGCTGACAATCACCAATGCTGAAGCAGGCTATGGTGAAGTCTCGGTGTTAAAGGGATTAAAGATGACTCTTCGGCCAGGTGATCGCTTAGGGTTGCTTGGTGCCAATGGGGCAGGTAAATCGACTTTAATTAAGTTGCTTGCCGGAGTGATTCAACCTTTAACTGGGATTAGAGAACCCTCAAAGGAAACTAATATTGGTTATTTTGCTCAGCATCAACTTGAACAATTGGATGCTGTAGATAGCCCCTTACAGCAACTACAACAGCTCGATCCGCGTGCTCGTGAGCAAGTGCTAAGGAATCATTTAGGTGGATATGGTTTCTCTAAGGATCAGGTGGAGTCGTCGGTAGCCAATTTTTCGGGCGGTGAGAAATCTCGTCTTGTACTCGCGATGCTAGTTTATCAAAAACCCAACTTATTGTTGCTTGATGAACCCACTAATCATCTGGATCTTGAAATGCGTCAGGCGCTGGCAAATGCGATTCAAAATTTTACTGGCGCTATCGTTTTGGTGTCACATGATAGGCACTTGTTGAGGGTAACTTGTAATCAATTTTTGTTAGTTGATGCTTGTGCAGCAACCGAGTATGCGGGGGATCTGGAAGATTACGCCGTTTGGTTAAAGGCAAGAGCTAAGCAAGCTATTGATCCTGATTCGTCGTCGCAGGTAGTAGCTCAGCCAAAAAAAGCAGGAAGCACCGAGAGTAACAAGGCTCGTAAGAAGAGAGAGGCGCAACAACGACAGGCAAGCCAGCCGCTACGAAACAAGATCAAACGATTAGAGGATGATTTAGCTACGTTAAGATCGTCTTTAGTTGAAATTGATAATCAGCTCGTCGACAACTCGCTGTATGCCGAGTCAGCTAAGGACAAGTTGGCGGAAATACTGCAACTAAAGGCATCGATACAAAAAAATATAGAAGATACTGAGTGGTCCTGGATGAGCGTCAGTGAAGAATTGGAACAATTAGTGGGTTCTCAATAGTAGCCACAAGAGGCGGTTCAGTGACAAGTGCCTCGCTGGATCCTACATTCTATCATTCATTCACTATACAGCCTGTCAGCTACTCTCCTGCCATATAGGGTGCTTCCGCATGACGGAATTAAATAGTTCCGACTTTAACCAATAATCTAGCCAAATTTTTAGGTTAGGATATGGGGCCTCGTCAAACCAAACTTTGTCGACGAAGGCGAACTGTCGAACGAATGGAAAAATGGCGATATCGGCTACGCGTATCTGCTGGTCGATAAGGTATCTGTGATTCGACAGCCGATGATTCAGATTTTCTAAAAATTTAGAAGCTTTGCCGCGATAATAACTTTTAGAGTGTTCTGTGTGGCCTATAGAGTATTTATACTTATCGAGCCACGGTTTGAATTCGAAATCATTTTTCTCAATAAGTCTAGCTGACCGTTCTTTTTGTTCTAGCCACTCATTGTCATCACTTTTCTGTAGAGCCCAAAACATGATATCCACGCTTTCATCGATAATGGTTCCGTCAGGGGTAACTAGAACAGGAACCGTTTGTTTACTTGAGACTCTAAGCATCGCTGGCGGCTTGTCTTTAAGCGATACTTCACGTAATTCGGTTTCTATTCCAGCGTGCTTTAACGCCATACGTGCTCTGATTGCATATGGGCACCGACGGAAAGAATATAGAGTAGGTAGCATCATACAGTTGGAAATAGTTGGGTATTCGCAGCTCGCTGCTGGGTTATTGACAGACATGATTTGTTAGATTGCCACGCTATTCCGATACTGGCAACATAGTTGAACGGTTGATTATCAGGCCGGGCTAGAGTACGGTAGTTGTATTGCAGCGGGAGGCTGTGAAAAAATAATTCGTCGCGATTTAATATCGTAGTAAAGCTATTAGCCAAAACCACGGAGGGTATATGGCACTTTCAATTGTTCATTCCAGGGCCATCGTCGGCATTGAGGCGGTGCCTGTTCAAGTCGAGGTGCATATTGCTAACGGTTTGCCAGCTTTCAACATAGTAGGCATGCCAGAAACTGCGGTCAAAGAAGCACGTGAAAGAGTGCGGGCGGCGATCATAAATTCTGGGTTCGAGTTTCCGGCTAAACGAATCACCGTCAATCTGGCTCCCGCGGAGCTACCGAAAGTAGGGGGGCGCTATGATATGCCAATAGCTATCGCTTTGTTACACGCTTCTTCCCAACTCCCTGAAGCGACATTGGAGCGTTGGGAGATGCATGGAGAGTTAGGTCTTAGCGGAGATTTTCGTGGATGCGATGCAGGGTTTAGTGTTGGCTTGGCGGCAAGATCAGCGGGAGCAAAGATAGCTATTCCAGCATGTGATACAGAAAGCCTACGATTAGTGTCAGGTGTTGAAGCGTATGCTTTTAAAAATTTGTCGCACGCTTGCGCCCATTTATCAGGTTGTGAAGTTGAGGAAGCATTAGTATTCGAGCAGGATTTGATCGACTTATCAAAAAGCGAGTTAGATTTTGCCGAAGTACACGGTCAGTCGGCGGCTAAGCGGGCTTTATTAGTTGCAGCTAGCGGCGGGCATAGTGTCTTGATGATTGGGCCACCGGGTGTTGGAAAAACTATGCTTGCCGCCCGCTTTAACACTTTGTTTCCGCGGCTTGACGAAAAATCCGCGACCGAAGTTGCTCAAGTTTGGTCGAGTCACGCAAATGGCTTTATCCCTGATTTATGGCGAAAGAGGCCGTTTCGTCAGCCTCATCATAGCTCTTCAGCGGTTGCACTCATTGGGGGTGGCGCAATCCCTAAACCGGGAGAGGTTTCTCTAGCACATCGTGGAGTACTGTTTTTGGATGAACTTCCCGAGTTTCAACGAAACGCTTTGGAGAGTTTGCGTGAACCACTGGAGTCGGGTGAAGTACATATCGCGAGGGCAGCCGCGCATATAACATTCCCCAGCGAATTTCAGTTAATCTCCGCGATGAATCCTTGTCCCTGTGGATTTTTAGGGGATGGTACAGATCGTTGTAACTGTACACCCGATCGTGTACGAAATTACCGAAACAAGATATCTGGCCCATTAATGGATCGAATAGATTTACATATTCATTTAAATGCTATTTCAAGCAAGATACTGAATAGTCGATCACCTGTCAGGTCAGAGTCTACAGAACTCAGAAGCCGGGTAGTGAATGCACATCGCTTACAGAAACAACGTCAGGGTAAACTCAATAGCTCCCTGCACGGAGTTAGATTTGAGGAGTGCTGTGAACTTGATGCAGCAGGTCGTCAATTACTCAATACTGCTTGCGACCGATTGCACCTATCTTCAAGAGCCAATGTACGAATTCGCAAGCTTGCGAGAACTATAGCGGATCTTGATCATGAGCATGCCATCAAGAAAGAACATTTAGCTGAGGCGGTAGGTTACCGATTATTGGATAGGCAAATCTAGGGTGGGTTAATTGGCAATCGCCAGTTTACATAAAAGCTTACATCAGGGCTGGCTTCAGGATTAGGAGCATCTTCTGTTATTGCGAGATCAAGATAACCTAACTTGTTCAACGAGATCCGCCCACCAAATGAAATCAAATACGCATCTTTTCTAAATTGGCCTAAATTACTTCTTTTGTATACCGATGTATGAGCATCCCACTGTACTCTGAAACTCACTCGTTCAAACGCTTGCCAATTCAGTCCTACGCCGGCGCTTAAAACAGTATTTTTCTGCTGAGAAGGGAGGATTTCTCCAGTTCCAAGGTAAGCTATATTTCCATAGAGCTGCCATGCCCAATTTTGATTTATGGCTGCAGAATGATGCACCCCCAAGTTTACATCGGTGGCTCCGCTACCAAAAAATTTCGCGCTATTTCCAGTGGGTAGCTTTAGTTGTGCTCTAACACTGGTTTGGCTATCGCTGTTGGCACGTACTTGTTTGGCAAGTAAGAAAGAAAAGTCCCCAATACCGGTGGCTGTCTGGTTGAACTGGATTTGGTCCACACCGTCTACGGTGTATTGGAAATTTAATTGGTTTTTTGCAATCCGATCGCGCCCCATTTGGCCAAAACCGAACAAATCGTGGAAATTGGTTATTACACTGTCTAATTTACCTCCTCCGTGATGCATTATTGCTAGTTCAGCTCCTAACTCCCAACCATTGCGAAAACCACGTAAATACCGTAATCCAAGTCGAGTGTTTTCTCCGTCAATCCTAAGAAATTCACTACCCGTGGAGCTACCCGTAAAATTGTTGCTAATGTCAAAAGAAACGTCCCATTGCGACAGGCCGGCTTGGGTTAAACTTGTTTCGTGGTAGCGGGGAACACCATATAGAATAGTGAGTGGTGATTGGTTTGCTATGGCAAATGAGTAGTCTGGTGCGGCAATTTTTGATTGGCTGTATGCGCTGGGAACAAAAACTGCCTGCAGAGCTAATGTGTAAACAATAAGATACTGTAATGCTAATTTCATCTAGTGTTTAAGCTCGCATGAGACAGCGTCGTTGTCTTGGGTAAATTATGATCGTACTATTTTGTCTTGTGTCTGCCGAAATTGGAAGTCATTGGATGTCTTGCCATATAAACTATTGGTCTTAGGGGGCATATTTGTTTAGTTACGATCCAGATCTTCTATCAGCCTTTATTGTATTTGCGTTAGCTACCGCAATCTCACCTGGGCCGAATAATTTCTTGCTGCTAAGCTCGGGTCTTAATTTTGGTTGGCGCAGAAGTATTCCCCACGCTTTGGGCATAATTGCCGGTATTTCATTTGTCATTGTGGTGCTAGGAGCTGGTTTAGGGGGGTACTTAGAGGCAAACCCTAACGTTCACTCCGTTATCCGATGGCCTGGCATCCTAGTTATTCTATACATTGCATGGAAAATCATTCGGTCAAATTATTTAAATACAACGCAAAAAAAATATCGTCCGTTTACTTTTATCGAAGCGTGTCTGTTTCAATGGGTGAATCCCAAGGCACTAATTATTGTTCTTACAATGATTGCGGTGTACACGAGTCCTCAGTACCCGATTTATAGCCAGCTGAGCGTCATCGTGTTGGTAGAAATATTTTCCGGGATTATTGCTACTACAACTTGGGTCATGATGGGAGTTTACTTGGAGCGCGTTTTTACGAATTCCAAGTACCTTAGGATTTTTAACATATGCATGGGCATATTGCTGATAGCTGCCGTGGTACCCACAATTTTTGTAAGTGGGAGCTAAGCCGCTAAAACCGAACCGGCTTAACTGTCTATATTCGAAGTCAACCAGTTTACCGAGCTATCCTCGTTCGGTAGGAGACGTGCAAGGTTAGTGGATTATGCCTGTTGCAATTTGGCCTATTTCGTCAATAATTTCTGCGGGTACATTTTTTTAAGTGGTCACTTGATATATTGTCCGAATAATACTTATAAAGATGAACGCTGAGAATCTTCATTTCTGGTCGCAGTGAAGGTCTGCAAACTATGTCATTCATTTATTTGTGTTTTTACGCCGGTCTTTTGTAGTAAGTATTTATTTTCGTATTAATGGTAAATCGGTATGTCTAAAGGTAGGTTAGGGGATTTTGTAACTAAGCTTTGTCGAGCAATTGGCGGGAACCCGACTGAAGAAAAAATCTTGCGAGAAACGAAAAACTTTATGGCTGACCTGGTAAGCGTGGATGATTGGCTCCCAGATAGATATGCAATTGCTAACCCAGATTATTATCAGCAATATTTGTTGTATTGCGATGGTTTGAAGAGATTTTCTATTGTCAGCTTTGTTTGGGGGCCAGGACAAAAAACACCAATCCATGACCATACTGTCTGGGGTGTAATTGGAATGTTACGTGGGCAAGAGGTTTCGCAACGTTATTCGTACGGCGATAATGATGAATTATTGTTAGGTCAGCAAGATACTCTACTGCCAGGCGATGTCGAAATGGTATCACCTACCGTAGGTGATATACATGAGGTTTCGAACGGATTAAACGACCAGGACTCAATCAGTATTCATGTGTACGGCGCTAATATTGGTGAGGTAAATCGCCACGTGTACGCGTTTCCATCGGGCGAGAAGAAACCGTTTGTATCAGGTTATGCCAATTCTGAATTACCCAATATATGGCAAAAAAATTAATTACGAAAAAGGTTTAAGGGAGGGCGGTGGATGACAAGAACTAGCGATGAGGTAAGAAAAGCTAAACGCACTATGCTCGAAGGGCTAAAGGTTATCGAGTTTGGGCAAATAGCAGCCGCACCGTTTGCGGGCAGTCTTCTCGCGGATCTTGGTGCTGATGTGGTGAAGGTTGAACGTCCTGATGTTGGTGACGGTATGCGGCATTGGCCGCCGGTGTCAAGGAACAATTCTGGTGAGGAATACAGCGAGAATTTCGCTTCTGTTAATAGGAATAAACGAAGTGTTTGTGCCGACCTGAAAAATCCGAATGATATTGCTCGAATTAAGAGTTTATGTGAGCAAGCTGACGTCTTGATCGAAAACTACCGACCGGGTGTTCTCCCTCGCCTCGGTTTAGGCCCGGAAGATATTGGCGCAATCAACCCTCGCCTGGTGTACTGCTCTATTAGCGGCTATGGGCAGGTAGGGCCATATAAAACTAAAGGTGCCTTTGATGTTACGGTTCAAGCAATGAGTGGGCTCATGAGTGTGACTGGCGAGGAAAACGAACCCCCAGTAAAAAGTGGGGTTCCAGTTGGCGATTTTGGCGCGGGCCTCTACGCTGCATATACTATACTTGCATCTGTCATGCATAGTCGGAAGACAGGCGAGGGCGCATATTTGGATTGCTCGATGCTTGGATCAATGATCGGTATGTCTGCATTGCAAACTAGTGAATATTTTGGAACAGGAATAGCACCAAAAGCTCTCGGGTCGGCCCATCCTAGAAATGCTCCTTATCAAGGATTTGCAGCAAAAGATGGACACTTTGCAGTTGCGGCAGGTAATGACAAGTTATGGACGGACTTATGCAAATTGTTACGTCTAACCGAACTGCTCGAAGATCCTCGTTTTACTACCCAGTTGCTGCGCGCCGCCAATCAGAAAGCTCTAGCTAGTATATTGGGTGAGATATTTATTAAGGAGCCTGTCGATTATTGGGTGAGTATTATTGATGAGCATGGCATTCCCTGTGCGCCGGTAAATGATTTCCCTACCATCTTGAATAGTGAACAAATAAAGGCGCTTGGGCTTGTCGAAACGATCAAACTGCCGAATGGTTGCGATACATTAACCACTACCTTCCCGGTGAGGGTTGATGGTCAGGTACCTAAACTGCGCCGCTCACCGCCGAAATTGGGTGAACATACAGAAGAAGTATTGAAAGATTGGGTAGAAGGATAAATGGAGAAAGAGCTATCTGTATCTAAACTGGAAAAAGGCGTTTGGGAAATTTACTTGGATCGTGGAGAGAAAGCTAATGCGCTTAGTAAGTCACTGGTTTCTGAAATACACGCTGCAATAAAGCAACTTACTGCGAGCCAAGCACGAGTGGTTATTCTACGTAGTAAGGGGAATGCTTTTTGTTCTGGTTTCGATTTTGCCGGATATAAATCAATGTCCATTGGCGATTTACTGCTTCGCTTTGTTGAAATTGAATTAATGTTGCAAGATCTGCGTCAGGCATCGTTCTTAAGCATAGCGTTTGTTGATGGGCCGGCGTTTGGGGCCGGCGCAGATATTGCGATGGCCTGTACATGGAGGGTAGGAACTAAAAATAGCAAGTTTCGCTTTCCAGGGTTTCAATTCGGCCTTGCCTTGGGCACACGTCGTCTAACCAGCATTGTTGGCATGCAGAACGCTAGAGATATTCTTCTTCTTAATCAAATGATTACTGCCGACCAAGCAGTGAGTTTGGGGATGCTAAATGAGTTAGTTACCGTTGATACTATCCACGAGAGTCTCAACAGAATAGTTCTACAAATTGAAAAACTTGACGTGAACTCGATAAATCGAATCAGTACTATGACCATTGAAAATACAAACCATGAAGATCTTTCTGATCTGGTTCGTTCAATAAGGTATGGGGATTTGCATGATCGAATTTCAAGCTATCTGAGTGAAATTAAGATTTCTGCAAAAGCTGAATAATCCCTTATACAAGTGGCTTTTAACGAGTTATTAGTCCTTCAGGTATGTAGTAAAACGTTAAAATGGTACCGAGGGCCGGACTCGAACCGGCACAATGTTGCCATCGGGGGATTTTGAATCCCCTGCGTCTACCAATTTCGCCACCCCGGCACGCGGCGGGAGTATATATCCAGCAACTAAATTCATCTAGACCTATTTGTAAAGTTTCTCCACTTAGGTTGCAGGCCATGGGTTGTTTGGGGCTAGTTTTGATAGTGCCCCAATAGAGGAGATAGCTCTATGGTCGCGCCTCAAAAATGATTAATAGAGTAAAAGTCAGTGCAAACGAAGCTCGTACAATGAATTATCGCCCTGAAATCGATGGGCTAAGGGCGATAGCTGTCCTTTCTGTCTTACTTGGTCATGCTGGTATTGGCTTTTTTGCGGGCGGTTTTTTAGGTGTTGATGTGTTTTTCGTCATTAGCGGCTATTTGATCTGCCATTTAATTACCGAGCAATTGGCGAAGAAGCAATTTAGTTTTACTCAGTTTTATGAAAGGCGGATAAGAAGACTTTTTCCAGCACTGTTTTTGGTAACCCTGGTGAGTTTTATCGTTGCTCGCCAGTGGATGCTGTATAACGATTTTAGGCAGTTCTCGCAAAGTATTACGGCGGTTTACACCCTAATGCCGAATATCTTTTTCTGGGATCAAGTGGGGTATTTTTCAATAATTGCAGATTTTCAACCTTTGCTTCATTCATGGTCTTTGGGTATAGAGGAGCAGTTCTATTTGATGTTTCCTTTGCTATTGGTTGCTACGTACCCTCGACTTCATTCACGCTTATCTATTGCTTTGCTGGCTTTGTTATTAGTGAGTGGGGTAATGGCCGGAATATTGTGGCAATCATCAGCTGACACAAGCTCGGCGTTTTATTTATTGCCTTCTAGATTTTGGGAATTCTTGGCCGGCGCTGTTTTAGCGCTACCTGTGATTACTGCAAATAGGGTGGATTCACCTGTAGCGACTGTTGCATCGGTTCTTGGACTATTGGGCATAGTCTTTGGAGTGCTAGCCTATACACCGAACAATAGTAACCCAGGCATGTACATAGCAAGTACTGTCGTAGCCACGAGTGTGCTCTTGTATTTTACTCATCCGGGGAAGCTGGTTTCTCACGTGCTATGTAGCCGTCCATTAATCAATACTGGGTTAGCAAGTTATAGCATCTATCTTTGGCACCAGCCGGTATTTGTTTTTGCCCGTATACGCTTTGGGGAAGCCGTAAATCACACATTCTTTAGCTGGGTTCTAATTCTGTTAGTAGTTTTTTTGGGTTGGCTCACATGGAAGTTCGTAGAGCAGCCGTTTCGTGGTTCAGGCCTGTTGTCTCGTCATCAGGTGTTTAGCGTTGCGACCGGGCTAACCATATGTTCGTTGGTTGTGGGGTTGGCGGGCCATTTTAGCAATGCAATCTTACCGCCGAAAAACTTGGAATTGAGTCAGCGATTAGAGCAAGCAGTTGGTTTATCTCAAGATTGTGATGGCCGAGTTGGGGTTTCAGACTGTCAAACCCATCAACAGCCAGAAATTATCGTGTTCGGTGACTCATACGCAATGCAGTGGGTGGACGGATTGCTTAATAAAGATCCCGACATTCGAATGGCCCAGTTGACGTTGGGAGGTTGTGGCCCTTACATTGGTGGGGAGGCGGTACTAAAGCAATGCGAAAACTTTAGGGTGCAGGCGGGCGATTGGATCGGCCGCACTCGGTCTATTAGGGCTGCGCTACTTTCCACTAATCTTCACAGAGATCTGTCTATCGCAACCGATGGTGGCGGTATATCACTGGATGTTGCGGAAGGCATAGTGCTACGCCAAATGGATGAGACAATTGAATTATTGCGTGAGCGTGGAATTGAACCTGTGTTTATTCGACCACCTCCAGTAGCCTATTTTAATACTGGCGCTTGTTTGGCTCGCGCAGAATTATTTGATGATTATTCAGTCGATTGTCATTTTAGTGAGCGCGCTGACCAAGCGACGCTAGCTTCGCAACAACGTGTGTTAACTGTGCTGTCTCGGGAGATTCGTGTGGTTGATTGGTGGCCAGAGGTTTGCTCGGGGGATAACTGTCTGGCTGAGATAGATGGCGTGTTCATGTTTAGTGATAACCGTCATTTAACTAAACGTGGGTCTGTTTTGTTGGGCCAACGAATAGCGCTCTTACAATAGAGAACTGAAATTAGATGTTTCAATAGGGGCTGTGGTCATAGCGTTGCTATGAGCAGCGATTCCGGATTGGAAAATTCATTGCAGACAGGTATGCTCCGCCTCCGCCAACGTTCCAAACTTTCTTAACTCTCTAAAACTCTGCCAGAAGCTAAGTGCGCGTTTCCGACTTTCAATACGAACTGCCTGATGAGCTAATTGCTCAGCATCCGCTAGAAGAAAGAACAGCTTCTAGACTGATGCTGTTAGACCGTTACTCTAAGGCATTGGATGAATCGCCGTTTGCCGCAATCGTAGATCAGCTGCAGGCCGGAGACTTATTGGTGATGAACAATACGCGTGTGATACCAGCGCGTTTGTACGGTAAAAAGGCCAGCGGTGGAAAGATTGAAGTACTGTTGGAGCGGATCATTGATGAATGTTCACTATTGGCTCAGGTGCGTGCAAGTAAAACACCGATAACTGGTACAAAACTATTAATAGATAACTCGACAGGGGATGAATATCTAGAAGTTTTAGGCCGTCAGGGTGAGTTTTTTGAGTTAGGTATACACAATGTGGCTAATATGGATACGTGGCTTACTAGAGTCGGTCATTTACCATTGCCTCCCTATATCAAACGACCGAATCACGAGTATGATGATCCGGTTGATGCTGAGCGTTATCAAACAGTTTATGCGGAACATGCGGGCGCAGTGGCAGCGCCAACTGCTGGGTTGCATTTTGATCAAGCACTATTGCGAGCGATCAAAGCTAAGGGTGTGAAGCTTGAATATGTCACCTTACATGTGGGGGCAGGTACGTTTCAGCCTGTTCGGGTTGACGACGTTAGCGATCATCAGATGCATTTTGAGCGCTTCGAGGTTAGTGCTGAAGTTGCATCATCGATAAATAAAACTAGGGAAAGTGGTGGGCGTGTAATTGCAGTGGGAACGACTAGCGTGCGAGCGCTAGAGAGCGCTGCCAACCTTTCGAGCGAAGGTGGTTTAGTTGCTTGTTCTGGGGATACTGATATTTTTATTACACCTGGTTACCAGTTCCGAGCAGTAGATGCATTACTGACAAATTTTCACCTGCCAGGGTCAACACTGATTATGTTAGTCAGCGCGTTCGCGGGCTACGACTTGACTATGCAAGCCTATAAAAAAGCGGTGCAAGATCAGTTTCGTTTTTTTTCCTATGGTGATGCAATGCTAATCACCTAAACTGGAAGTAATTTTCTTCAATGAAATATGATTTATTAAATACTGATGGTTCAGCGAGACGCGGCCGAATGCATTTTGACCGAGGCATAATCGAAACCCCGGTTTTTATGCCAGTAGGCACTGCTGGGACCGTTAAAGCAATGACTACTGCAGAAGTAGAATCGTTGGGGGCAGAAATTATTTTAGGGAATACATTTCACCTGATGTTACGCCCGGGTACAGAGGTAATTAAAAAGCATGGTGACCTGCATGACTTTATGAATTGGCAAAAACCAATCCTGACAGATTCAGGCGGTTTTCAAGTATTTTCATTGGCCAAATTGCGAAAGATCACAGAGAATGGTGTTGATTTTCGGTCACCCATCGATGGCAGCAAATGGTTTTTGGGTCCTGAAGAAGCGATCCGGGTGCAGCATGACTTGGGTGCGGATATCGTTATGATTTTTGATGAGTGCACCCCTTTTCCAGCCACTGAACAAGAAGCGAAAGATTCCATGGAGCTTTCCTTGCGTTGGGCTGATCGAAGCAAGTTGGCGCATGGTACAAACGAAGGTGCGCTATTCGGAATTATTCAGGGTGGAATGTATGAAACTTTGCGTAGCCAATCTTTAGAAGGCCTTAGGTCGCTAGGTTTTGATGGTTATGCTATCGGCGGCTTGTCCGTGGGTGAACCCAAAGAGGATATGCAGCGCATCTTGAAGTATATTGCGCCCGAAATGCCGCAAGATAAACCTCGATATTTAATGGGGGTTGGTACTCCGGAAGATTTGGTGAATGCTGTTTCCTGCGGTATTGATATGTTTGATTGCGTGCTGCCAACTAGAAATGCTCGCAATGGTTGGTTATATACATCTACGGGAGTAGTCAAAATACGTAATGCACAATATGAAGAAGACACTCGTCCGCTTGACGAGGAATGTAGTTGTGATACATGTCAAAACTATTCCCGCAGCTATCTCCGACACTTATTGCGGAACAATGAAATTCTTGGGTCGAGACTGAATACCCAACATAATTTGCATTTTTACATTAATTTGATGCGTGAAATGCGAGAAGCAATTGCTAATCAAGAGTTTGGGCAGTTTAAGGATTTATTTTTTGAGAAAAGACACGCAGCATAATGTGCTGTGGCATAATACGCGGCCTTAAAAACTCCGTGATTCACGAAGTTTGTTTTTGACCTAATTTTAATACTTTAAGGAATTACTGATGAATTTTTTTATATCTGATGCAATGGCTCAAACTGCTGGTGGGGCGGGTGGTGAGGCCGGGTGGATGCAGTTCTTACCTATGATCATCTTGTTTGTGATTTTCTATTTCCTTTTGATTCGCCCGCAGCAGAAAAGAGCAAAGCAGCACCGAGATATGGTGGCTGGCTTAAGTAAAGGTGATGAGGTGGTTACCAACGGTGGAATATTAGGAAAAATTACCGACGTTGGTGAAAATTTTATGACAGTTGAAATAGCGAGTGGTACCCACGTAAAGGTACAAAAAAGTCTAGTCCAAACTATGATGCCTAAAGGAACAATCAAAGGGGCCTAGCGCGTAAAGGGACCGAGGGTGAGCATCGCTGCGTTTTTGGGTTAACAGTTATTGCAACTATTCTCCAAAACAGTTTGGTTTCTAAACTTGGGTACCAAGTAGTTTAGATTTTTAGGCAAACTTGATATTTATCTTTTGGTCACCAAATTGGTTTTAATAAATGCTTAAATCTAATAGATGCGAATCTGTAAAGTCTTGTCCTCAGGTGTTGAGTCTTTCGATAGCGATATTGGTTATTCTGTGCTCAGCGTGTACCAGTCGGGAGCTATATACCGCGGGACAAGACAATCAACGACAAAGCTGCTTGCGATTGCCTCCTGCTCAACAGAGTGAGTGTATGGAAGGCTTGGGCGAGTCTTACGATAGTTATAAACGGCAAAGAGAGGAGGTGACGGACAAATAGCTCAATGTATTAAGATTCAATGTGCTGATGCATGTACTTAGGGAAGTACTACAATTAGTGCTAACGAATAGTACTAGCGAATAGTACAGTGTTGAGTCTAGAGCAAAAGTCTGTTTTCGTAACGTTAGATGAACCAAAATCCTATTTGGAAATACTTAGTATTGGTGCTAATTGTAGTGCCAGCGTTTTTATATGCATTACCGAATGTCTATGGGGAAAATCCTGGCGTGCAGATTGCAGGTGTTCGGGGTGCTGCAGTAACTCAGTCGACACTTAGCTTAGTAACTAACCTTGTGCGTGATGAAGGGATAGAACCTATTGGAACTTCATTGGATAACACGGGAGTCCGTCTTCGGTTTTCAGATACAGAAGATCAGCTGAAAGCGCGCGAAATAATCACCACCAACCTTGGTGCAGACTACACGGTCGCCTTAGGATTAATACCTGCGATGCCGGAATGGCTGGCAAATTTAGGTGCGGTGCCCATGTACCTAGGGCTTGATCTACGCGGTGGAGTTCATTTTTTAATGCAGGTAGACATCCCCGCAGCACAGGAGCGAGCTAAAGCAAGTTATGTGGAAGATATACGTACCTTGCTTCGTGAGGAGGATATACGTCACCGAGGAGTTCGATTGCAAGCGGACGGTACGATTCTAATTAAGTTCAGAGATATTGAAACTCGAGATAAAGGATACGATCAGATCGTTAGAAACTATATTGAGTTGCTAGGAGTGCCTAATGATGAAGCTGAATTTCCCGAGCTACTGCTAACAGTTAGTGAGGCCAGGCTTAAAGAGGTTGGTGATTTTGCGCTACAGCAAAATATAACAGCCTTGCGAAGTCGAATCGATGAATTGGGTGTGTCGGAACCGGTGTTGCAGCGGCAAGGAGCAGATCGAATTGTGGTTCAGTTACCAGGTGTACAAGATACAGCGCGAGCAAAAGATATATTGGGGCGAACAGCCACGTTAGAAGTAATGCTTGTGGATGAGGATAACGATATTAGTTCCAGTATTCGTAGCGTTGCTCCTGCGGGTTCTAAAATTTATCGGTTTCGTGACGGTCAGCCAATATTACTTAAAAAGCAAATGATCTATTCCGGAGAGAACATCATTGACGCTGGTAGTGGTTTCGATAACCTTTCTGGTGGGCCAATAGTGAATCTGACTCTCGATTCTAAAGGAAGCGCCATTAATCGACGGATTACTGGAGATAATATCGGTAATCGCATGGCTATTCTTTATGTTGAAAACTTGCGCGAAGCTAAGCTTGACGGTGCGGGTAATCCGGCGCTAGACGAGCAGGGCAATGAGGTTTTTATTGCTAAACGCGTAGAGGAAGTTATAACAGCGCCGGTAATTCGAGATCAGTTAGGTAAACGCTTTCAGATTTCCGGACTGGAAAGTAACGCTGAGGCACAGGATTTGGCTTTGTTGCTTAGGGCAGGGTCTTTAGCAACACCGGTTTTTATAGTCGAAGAACGTACTATTGGGCCGAGTCTTGGTAAGGAGAATATTGATAAGGGACTTAAGTCAGTCGTGGGTGGACTAATAGCCGTACTAATTTTTATGACACTGTATTACCGTGTGTTTGGATTAGTTGCCTGTACTGCGCTAACCCTGAATTTAGTGATTATTGTTGCCGTGTTATCGTTGTTTCAAGCCACACTAACCTTACCGGGTGTCGCGGGCATGGTGCTTACCGTAGGTATGGCGGTTGACGCAAATGTACTGATATTTGAGCGTATTAGAGAGGAGTTACGCGCCATCTCGGGGCCACAAGTGAGTATTCATCGAGGATACGAGCAGGCGTTTTCAACGATTGTTGATGCTAATGTGACAACTCTGATAGCGGCGCTAGTGTTATTCAACTTTGGTACTGGTCCAATTAAAGGGTTTGCGATTACCTTAAGTATCGGCATTTTAACTTCGATGGTTACCGCAATTTTCGTGACTCGCATTTTGGTGAACTTGATATACGGCAATCGCCGCGTCGAAAAATTGGCTATTTGAATCGTTTACTATGCAAATACTTAATAAAGAGACTAGTATTCCTTTTTTGTCGTGGCGGTTAATCGCTGCGGTACTTTCGGTAGGCTTAATCGCATGGAGTATATCTTCGCTGATGACTCGTGGATTAGTTCTGGGAATAGATTTTACCGGGGGTACTTTGGTCGAGCTTCAATACCAAAGCACTATAGAAATCAGCGATGTTCGTCAGACGCTCGCTGAAGTTGGCTATGGGGATTCGGTGGTCCAGTACTTTGGGACAGCCAGAGATGTAATGGTGCGGGTACCGTTGAGCGGGGATACTCAGGACGCTGAGTTTAGTACGCGATTAGTCGAAGCCTTGCGATTGCCGTATTCTGAAACCGGATTGAGTTCGACCGATAGCACCGGTAGACAACAATGTTCAGCGAATGGCTCGATAGCTGTCTGTGAGGTGCAATTACAGCGGGTGGAATTCGTCGGGCCTCAGTTTGGCGCTGAACTTTTGGATAAAGGTTTATCGGCTTTGATGTGGGCGCTGGGCGGAATTTTGATATATGTGATGTTTCGTTTTGAGTGGCGTTTTGCATTGGGTTCGGTTGTTGCTTTAATACATGACGTGTTGATTACGTTAGGCTTTTTCTCAATCTCTGGGATCGAGTTCTCTCTGCCTGTGCTAGCTGCATTGCTTGCGGTTATAGGTTATTCCCTGAATGATACGATCGTGGTGTTTGATCGAATTAGAGAAAATTTTCGAACCTTGCTAGAAGCGACTACTGAGCAAGTTATTGAGCGAGCCATCAATCAAACCTTACCACGCACAATTTTGACCTCCGTTACAACCATGTTGGTACTGTTGTCGCTATATTTTTATGGTGGTGAAGTACTTGCTGGCTTCTCACTTGCGATGATTGTGGGCGTTATTATCGGTACTTACTCTTCGGTATTCATCGCAAGTCCTGCAGTGTACACCTTGGGTGTATCCCGTGAAGATTTACTCCCTCCAGAAAAAGATGATAAAACTCTGGAAGGTGAGTTGCTACCCTGATTGGCAGCCATTAACCATCCAAGCCGCTAGTGAATCTAGTTTGCAATAAACAACCTCAGTTATATTCTCGAGAGCAGAGCCAAAATGTTTGATCCAGATAAAAGTATTAGCGAATTCGATCCAGAATTATGGGCAGCGCTGAAAGCGGAAGACCTTCGCCAAGAGGAGCATATAGAGCTGATAGCCTCTGAAAACTATGCCAGCCCCATGGTCATGGCGGCACAAGGCTCAAAAATGACCAACAAGTACGCTGAGGGTTATCCGGGCAAACGGTATTACGGTGGATGTGAAAATGTAGATGTAGCTGAACATTTGGCCATTGAACGCGCGAAACAGTTGTTTTCGGCCGATTATGCCAATGTACAGCCGCATTCTGGTTCTCAGGCGAATGGTGCAGTTTATCTTGCTTGTATGAAGCCGGGAGAAACGGTGCTGGGTATGAGTTTAGCGCACGGCGGTCACTTGACTCATGGGGCTAAAGTCAATTTTTCTGGTTCCGTATACGAATCGGTTCAATATGGTCTAGACGAGAACACTGGCGAGATAGATTATGAACAGGTTGAACGTCTAGCGCATGAGCATAAGCCAGCAATGATTGTGGCGGGGTTTAGTGCCTACTCCCGCGTTGTAGATTGGCAGAGATTTAGGGATATTTCTGATGCCGTTGGCGCGTATTTTATGGCAGATATGGCGCACGTTGCCGGATTAGTCGCTGCTGGGATTTACCCAAGCCCGGTCAATATAGCTGATGTTACAACCACTACTACGCATAAGACATTACGTGGGCCACGTGGTGGACTAATTTTGGCCAAATCGAACCCTGAATTAGAGAAAGCGTTTAATTCTCGCGTGTTTCCGGGTTCTCAAGGTGGCCCATTGATGCACGTTATCGCCGCAAAAGCTGTCGCCTTTAAGGAAGCGTTGAGCCCAGAATTTAATGCCTATCAGCAGCAAGTGTTGGATAACTCTAGGGCTTTGGTCGATGGTTTGTTAGGGCGTGGACTTGATGTGGTGTCAGGCGGTACGGATAACCACCTGTGCTTGATCGATTTATCTTCGAAAGGGCTTACTGGAAAAGATGTTGAATCTGCACTACATTCGGCAAACATTACGACTAATAAAAATGCGGTACCAAATGATCCTCAAAGTCCATTTGTGACCAGTGGTGTAAGGGTTGGTACGCCAGCGATTACCACCCGTGGTTTTGGTTTATCTGAGATGACATTATTAGCGAATTGGATTTCAGATATAGTTGATAACATGGGAGATGAGAGCGTGGTGGCGAGGGTTAAGCAAGAGGTTCTCGATACCTGTGCACGGTTTCCAGTTTATTCCAGTTAGTTCTGCGCGTTTTCTTCGAGAATCCGTATTCTCGCCCATTGGACAAATATGAAGAGTTGTCTGAAAAGTGTGTAAAATCAGATACTACGGGCGCTACTTACTTGTTTCATTTGTGTAACGGAAGGTTTCTATGCATTGTCCATTTTGCCAGTTTCATGACACTAGAGTCATCGATTCCCGTTTAGCTGACGATGGAGATACGGTACGTCGTCGACGTGAGTGCGAATCCTGTGCTGAACGATTTACTACGATGGAGAACGCTAGCTTAAAGCTGCCATATATTGTTAAGAGCAACGGTCAGCGCGAGCAGTTTAATGAGGCGAAAATACGTCGTGGTGTTGATCGAGCGTTGGAAAAACGTCCTGTTGGCGCAGATCAAATCGATTCAATGATGCATAGGATTCGGAATATTCTCATGCAGAGCGGGGAACGAGAGATTCGATCTGTTCAATTAGGTGAACTCATAATGTTCGAACTTCGCAAGCTTGATAAGGTTGCTTATGTTCGCTTTGCGTCAGTATATAGATCGTTTGAGGATGTAGATCAATTTAGTGAAGAAATCCAGCGTTTGCAGAAGCGCGCTTCAGACCGCAGTGGATTGCGGAAAGCCAAAAAGAAAGTATGACGTTTAGTTCGCTAGACGAAAAGTATATGGCGAGAGCGGTTGAGCTTTCGCAATGTGGAGAAGGTGATACTCATCCCAATCCATGTGTAGGCTGTATAATTGTGAGTGGTGATGAAGTAGTTGGCGAAGGTTATCATTCGCGGGCTGGGGAAGATCATGCGGAAGTATTAGCGCTCGCACAAGCTGATGATAAAGCCCGTGGCGCGACTATGTATATAAATCTTGAACCTTGTTGTCATCAGGGTCGCACGCCACCATGCACTGACTCGATCGCAAGAGCGGGTATCGTTCGAGTGGTATGTGCGATGGAGGACCCAAACCCAATGGTGTCAGGTGGTGGGTTCGATGTGCTTAGAACGGCTGGCGTAGATGTAGAGTTTGGTCTTTTGGAATCTGAGGCGCGCTGGATTAATCGAGGGTTTATCACCCGAATGTTGAGTGGTCGGCCGTGGGTTGCACTTAAAATTGGGGCGACATTAGATGGGCGTACCGCGACCGAGAGTGGTGAGAGCCAATGGATCACGGGAAAAGAAGCTCGAGAAGATGTACACAAGCAACGTGCTCGCTATTCAGCAATTATGACTGGTAGTGGCACGGTAGAGGCGGATGATCCACAAATGACGGTTCGGCTAGTGGCGACAGAGAAGCAACCACTGCGTGTTGTCTTGGATACCAGTTTGCGGATAGTAGCTGATGCTCAAATTGTCGGCGACGACGGGAACATCTTGATACTGACTGGCAGCACTGACGTTGAGAAACGTATTGCTTTGGAATCTAAAGGGGCAGAAATAGTGTCTGTTGATGTTAACGACGATTGCGGAATAGATTTGCAGGCTGTGCTTGAAGAATTAGGGCTACGTGAGCACAACGATGTGTTTGTGGAGTGCGGAGGGAAACTTGCGGGTGCTTTATTGGAGCATGGTTTGGTAGATGAATTAATAGTCTACTATGCGCCAAGTGTTTTAGGTGGGAGTGCGCGCGGCATGTTTGATACGCGAACGGTTGAGAGGCTGATTGATCGTCCTCAATTTAGGTTTCAGGACGTTACCCAAATTGGTGATGATGTGCGGGCTCGAGCAGTATATCCGCCGTCGATGGAATTAATTGGCTGTGGTACCTAATGTTTACTGGGCTAATAGCCGCTAAAGGCGAAGTGAAGGATTCCCTAGCTAAAGCTGGTGATATTCAGTTGCTAATAGGAGCGCCAGGGCTTACAGATAAAGCTATTGCTATTGGCGACAGTGTTGCTATTAACGGTGTATGTTTAACCGTTATTGAGCAAATGGGCGATGAATTGCGGTTTGATGTGTCAAGAGAGTCCTTGTCGCATACGTTAATTGCGGATTGGAGTAAGGGTACGATCGTGAATTTGGAGTTGGCGCTTACCCCGGACACTCATTTGGGTGGACATTTTGTATCTGGACATGTCGATGGGGTCGCAACCTTAAAGAAATTGGATAAAGACGCGAGGTCATGGCGACTGGTGTTTGAAGCACCGGCTGAACAAGTTAAGTATATTGCTCGAAAGGGCTCGGTAACGTTAGACGGTATAAGTTTGACAGTAAATTCTGTGGAGGGCCGATATTTTGATGTGAATATTGTTCCACACACGTGGCAAGAAACTAATCTGGAAAATAAGAAAATAGGGGATAAAGTTCATATAGAAGTCGACCTAATCGCTCGGTACTTGGAGCGTTTACTAGCTACCTCAGAGGCCGCTAGTTTTGGCGAAGTAACTGCAGAGCTTTTATCATAAAATGGATTTCTATAGATGCCATCGATGTTATCCGCCGTCAGGTGCGCTTAGGCTGCGCAGTAACGAGTAGAAACCGTATGAGTCACAATACTATCGAAGAAGTTATTGAAGATTATCGTCTAGGTAGGATGGTGATTTTTACTGACGATGAGAATCGTGAGAATGAGGGAGATCTTATGATGGCGGCAGATGCTGTGGATGCTGACGCGATCAACTTTATGGCACGCTTTGGGCGGGGTTTGATTTGTTTGACGTTAACTGAAGATCGTTGCGAGCAGCTTGGTTTACCGTTAATGGTAGGCAATAACGGGGCTCGATTTTCGACAAATTTTACTGTATCAATAGAAGCTGCTACGGGAGTGACGACCGGAATTTCAGCAGCTGATAGAGCTACGACGGTTCTTGCTGCTGTTAATCAAAAGGCTGTGCCAGAAGACATTGTGACACCCGGTCATATTTTTCCGATCATGGCGCGTTCCGGAGGAGTATTAAATAGAGCCGGGCACACTGAAGCTGGAGTCGATCTCGCACGCTTAGCCGGTAGGGATCATTCGAGTGTGATATGCGAAATACTTAACGATGATGGCACGATGGCACGGATGCCAGATCTGGAAAGGTTTGCTGAAGAACATCAATTGAAATTATGCTCTATCGCAGAGCTAATTCGCTACCGCATGCGGCATGAACCAAGCGTCGAACGTGTTCATGAGACTTATTTGGATACCGCATTGGGTGGGGCTGTAAACGGCCCGGTTCGAACAGTTGTATTTAACGATAAGGAACGTGAAGAGACTCATATTGCAATGGTGATAGGTGATATTGACCCAGAGAAGGGGGTGCCGGTTAGAGTGCATGTGGAGTCTGACCTGGTCGCATCTGTATTGGCTCTTCAGGGTAAGGATATTTGGAGTCCAGATAAGATACTGAAGTTTTTTGAGAAACAAGGTTCTGGTGTGTTGGTCATTTTGCGATATGATCAAACAGATATTGAGATTCTTAAAGAGCTGGAAGATTCTACAACCGAATTAAAAAATCCTAGTACTGGTGATAAACATTTACGTTTACTGGGTACTGGTAGCCAGATTCTCGCAAACTTAGGGGTACGCAAAATGCGCGTTCTGGGCAAGCCTTTGAAAGTTCATGGTTTAAGCGGGTTTGAGCTCGAAATAGTAGATTACATCACTGAGATTGTATGACCTCTATGGCATAGGTGTATCTTTGGTTGAAACAGTAAGTAAGTAGGAAAAGTAAATTTAATAACCTAGCGTAATTGAATAGTTTAAGAGTTAGAGTAAATGGCATATAAAGAGTTGGAAGGTAATTTAAACGGAAGTGGGCTGCGGCTAGCGATAGTTTGCGGGCGATTTAATAGTCTTATAGTTGATAGCTTACTATCTGGGGCGATTGAGACCTTAGTCAGGCATGGCGTTCCCGAAAGTTCTATTACTGTTGCGAAGGTGCCGGGTGCGTTCGAAATCCCGGTTACCGTTAAAGCGATTGCGGAAAGCGGTGACTTTGATGGAATTTTGGCGATTGGTGCTGTAATTCGTGGTGGTACACCGCATTTTGAATATGTGGCGGGAGAGTGTGTAAAGGGAATTGGTTCGGTAGCGCTGACTACAGGCATACCTGTAGGGTTTGGGGTGCTGACAGTCGATACGATTGAGCAAGCAATTGAAAGAGCTGGTACTAAGGCTGGCAACAAGGGGGCCGAGGCTGCCCTAGCGATACTAGAGACTGCTAACTTGCTAAAGCAAATAAAATGAAGTCAGGGCAAGTTTATTGCAGTAGGCTTTTCAGTGTGACTTTGAACGGTAAGTACAGAGTATTGAATGGTTAAACACACGCATGATTCTCAAGCCAAGGGCGGGAAGCTTGGCCCGAGACATAAAGCTCGTAGGACAGCAGTGCAAGCCCTCTATCAATGGGATATCACGGATCAGTCAGCTGATGTTATACGCGATCACTTTATTGAGACAGAAGGTAGCAAAGGAGTCGATACGTCTTATTTAGCAATGTTGATTTCTGAGGTTCCTCAATATTGCGAGGAATTAGAAGCAGCACTTGAGCCGTTTATTGATCGACCTTTTAATTCATTGGATCCAATCGAAAGAGCGATACTGCGACTTGCCAGTTATGAGTTAATGCATCAGTTGGAAGTTCCGCCCAAAGTAGTAATTAATGAGGCTATAGAACTAGCTAAGGTATTTGGGGCGGAGCATAGTTTTCGCTATGTTAACGGTGTTCTCGATAAATTGGCAGAGTCGAGCCGATGCTAATCGACTGTTGGTTTGACTCCTGAATGGACGAGTTTGATTTAATCCAAAGGTATTTTAAGCGTCCTTACAGGAAAAATGCGAAAGTCGAGATAGGCGTGGGGGATGATGCGGCAGTGTTGGCCGCAACTCCAGGACGGTCTCTGGTCGTTTGTGCTGACACAATGGTTAGCGGTGTGCATTTCTTTTCGGATGTATCACCATACGACCTCGGTTATAAGCTGGCAATGGTCAATTTAAGTGATCTGGCTGCCATGGGGGCTAATCCAGTTTGGGCAACTTTATGCCTAACATTGCCAACTCCAGATAAGACTTGGATTAAATCATTCTCGAACGGGCTGTATGAGGCGCTAGACATTCATGATGTGACACTGGTTGGTGGAGACACCACAAAAGGTCCGATGTCACTAACCTTGCAGATGGGGGGTGAGGTTGAAAGCGGGCAGGCGATAACCCGTGGCGGTGCGAATATTGGTGATTTAGTCTGGGTAAGTGGAGAATTGGGCGTGGCAGCCTACATACTTGGCTTGCGAATTGAACAAAGAGAAGGTGGCAGTGTAGATACTGTTCAGTTGGGGAAACTGCATAATTATCTAGATCGGCCAGAGGCTCGAGTGGAACTTGGGTTGGCGATATCCGGTGTAGCGTCCTCGTGCATCGATGTGTCAGATGGTTTGTTGGCGGATGCTTCTCATATATGTGATGCAAGTACAGTTGGTATTGATTTAGAACTGGATTGTTTGCCTCTTCACCCTAGTTTGGCGGAACATTTGGAGCTAGACAAGATTATAAATTGCGCTTTGTCCGGCGGTGATGACTATGAGCTGCTGTTCACTGTGGATCCCTATAAACAACGGACTCTTTTCGATATATCTGCGCGATTAGGTATTGGCCTTCGAAAAATTGGTACGGTTACCAATACTGGACGGGTGCGTTGCTTTAGAGATAGTGTGGACGTTAGTGCCAAGTACGCGAATAACTTGGGATTTAGTCATTTTAGTTGAATTTGAAATAATTTTGCCGTTAGATTGTGGTGCATTCAGAGATAATCTTATCGGTGAGATTATCTGTAAATTGGATTGGCGTCAGCCAATTGATTAAGGGTCTATTCGTTCAAAGCGCGTAGCTAAAAAAAATTGAGCGGTATTAAAAATCGATAAATGCAAATTTTATGAAGGATAGTCATCGTACCGCGCTTGCGGTTAATTTTAATCTGCGAAACCCAGTGCATTTTTTTGCGCTAGGATTTGGTAGCGGGTTACTTAAACCGGCCCCTGGAACCTGGGGTACTTTGGCGGGAGTACCGATATATTTATGGTTAAGCACGTTCCCCTTAACTACATATTTGTTGGTAACAGCATTTGCTTTTTTTATTGGTATTTGGCTATGTGATGTGACGTGCAGGGATGCTGGAGTGCATGATCATGGTGCTATTGTTTGGGATGAAATAGTCGGGTTATTAATTACGATGACTGCTGTTCCATATTCATTGTCAACTTTGTTGCTCGGATTTCTATTGTTTCGACTGTTCGATATTCTCAAGCCCTGGCCAATTCGTGTTTTAGATCGTCGAGTCGGTGGTGGATTTGGTGTAATGATTGACGACTTGTTGGCAGGTGTGTTTGCCGGGGCAGTATTACTTCTCGTTTTTTCGTGGGGATGGATTTGAATGCTCTCTAGACTGATATTGAGGGATGGTTGGATTAAAGGTGTGGCGCACGTGCCATCCGAAAATTTTGACGAACGCCCGATCGCAGACGTGCCTGAGTTATTGGTTATTCATTGTATAAGTCTACCGCCCGGAGAATATGGCGGACGGGAAGTATGTGATTTTTTTCAGAACCAGCTAGATTGCTCCGCGCACTCGTATTTTGAAGGTATACAACACTTGCAGGTCTCATCTCATTTTCTAATAGAACGGACCGGTCGTATAGTCCAGTTCGTTAGCACCGACCATAGAGCTTGGCATGCAGGGGAGTCGGAGTATCATGGCAGAACAACGGTTAATAATTTTTCAATTGGTATTGAACTCGAAGGGATGGATGATGATATTTTTGAGAAAGAGCAATACACCGCGTTGGCAGCGCTGTCCCGCACGCTAATAGAAGCATACCCTCTGATCAACAGTGATTCTATAGTTGGGCACAGTGATATTGCACCGGGCCGTAAAACCGATCCCGGTATCGGTTTTGATTGGAGTCGTTACAAGCAGTCTATATGTTAACTGTGATAAATAATGGAAGCTTGAAATCCGCTCGAGCACACCCATCTATGACATTGACGTATACAATCGGGGCTTTGTTCCTGAACGGACAGCAAAGGTATTGAAAACCACTAATGCAATTTGACGAATTACAGAGCTGGGTAGAAGAAGGGTTCCCTAAAGCTCAGGGCAAGGTCGGTAATTGGCTTATCGATGATGACGGATTAACAGTTCAAATCCTCGCAGACCCAAACTTTGGTAGGATGCGAATAATAATTTCGCTGAATAAAATTAGCGAAGTTGATCCGTCTATTTATTCGAGATTAATGCAAGCAAATTTTGAAAGTACACTTGATGCCCGTTATGCGATTAGCAATGGATACATATGGAGTGTGTTTATACATCCATTGGAATCGCTTACGGAAGACATGCTGGACTCGGGGTATTTACAAACTTTAACGGCAGCGCAAACATTTGGCACTAGCTATACATCAGGGGTCGTGAACTTTGGCACAGGATCGGATCCAGCGGCTGCCGAGTTTGCGATGTTGCAAGAATTAAAACGGACAAACCGACTGATGTAATTGCTGGATTAGTGAATGGCGTTTCGGATAACCCCAACTGCGATACCTTCGATTGCGAATTCTTGGTGTTCTAAATCTACAATAATCGGCTTATAGGAAGAGTTTTCTGCGATTAATTCGACTGTTTTGCTTTGTTCGCTAGCGCGTTTAAAGCGTTTCACGGTTACGTCGGTGTCGAGGCGTGCAACTACGACTTGATTGTTTTCCGCTGTAACGGCATTTTTCACGGCTAATATATCGCCATCCATGATGCCGATGTCTTGCATGCTATCTCCACGCACACGCAGAAGGTAATCAGGAGTTTTCGAGAAAACACTCGTATCAATATTTAGGTGCGACTCAATATTACCTGTTGCAAGAATAGGCTCACCTGCGGCAACTGAACCGACTATTGGCAATTGTTCGAATTCAATAGAGGCTACTTTGGTGAAGGGAACAACATTATTTTTACTACCACCTGGTAGTTGTTGTCTACTATTACCTATGGGGCTGATATTGCTAGCACTGAGACTGGTAGGATTTACATCATCGTCTGAATGAGGTTTGTTAGCTACATTGTCTACCGCTTGTATTGGTTCAAACTGCCTCATATTTGGTAGCTTTTCAGATTTGACGGTGACTAGCTGTATTCCTCTCGAAGTACCACTTTTCAGGATGATCTTGCCTTTTTTGGCAAGAGCTTTTAAATGGTCCTCAGCAGCGTTAGGTGAGCGAAAACCAAAGTAATCTGCGATTTCAATACGTGTTGGTGGCGCGCCAGTTTCAGCGATTGCCTGCTGAATAAAACTAAGTATTTCTGTTTGTCGTTTGGTTAACTGTTTCATTTTGACGCGTATCCGTGGCTACAAAAACAGATGAAACAGTAACATATTACTGTGTATATAAACAGTAATATGTTGAGTGAGCGAAAGTATTGTTGATGTGAAAATTTCTCGCACCTGAGGGCTTAAATACGTTAAAGAAGGGTGTTTAGTATTCTAATTTCGGTTGCGGTATACAATACGGCCTTTGGTAAGGTCGTACGGTGTTAGCTGCACAGTTACCGTATCCCCGCGAAGTATTCGTATATAGTTTTTGCGCATTTTCCCTGATATATGCGCATTGACCACGTGGCCATTTTCGAGTTCAACCCGAAACTGCGTGTTGGGAAGTGCGTCAACGACGGTTCCTTCCATTTCAATATGATCTTCTTTTGGCACTCACACTCTCTATTTTTGTCTAAATTTAGCGGGCGTATGATGCACCATACGTGCCAAGCAGTAAAGGGGGGCGGAAAACGTCTTTCCACTCAGGTCTCATTTTACAATCGTATATGGTCCGCAGAGAGGATTACAGCGAGCGCGGGCGCCTTTAGGATGCCGGATTTTCTATTTGAATCCAACGTTGGCTTAAATAAAATTCCAGCGGTGCAAATCGTGTTTTATAGTTCATTTTTTCAGATTCTTCAATCCAATAGCCCAAGTACACATAATCCAAGCCCGAATCTTGTACTTCTTTGATCATTTCTAATATTGCAAACGTACCCAAACTCCTAGCGTACATGTCGGGGTCAAAAAATGTATAGACCGCGGATAGACCATCATCCAGACGGTCGATAACACTTACTGCGATAAGTTTGTTATCAAGGTAGTAGCAGTTAAACCAAGTGTCGGTGTTTTTCGACATTAGAAACTCTCGATAGCGCAGTGGATCGTCATCACACATCGAACTTTTAGGGTGCCTGGATTTTTGATATTTCAAGTAAAGCTCAAAATGTTCGGCATCGTAATAAGCATTGGTTCGCTCGACTACAATATCTTGATTTTTCTTTAGTACCCTGCGTTGGCTTCGGTTAGGCCGGAACACTTTAACTGGGATGCGGACTGATACACAGGATTTGCAAATATCGCAATGCGGGCGATAAATCATATTGCCACTGCGACGAAACCCATTCCGGGTGAGTTGGCTGATCGAAGCTAGTGAATGTGAGTACTCTGGGTCAACCACCAGCGAGGTCGAAGTACGTGCCTCCAGGTAGGGGCATGGCTCCGGGATAGTCAGGTACAGGCCGATTTTTGAAACGCGTTCATTCATTAGTCGTTTGTATAGTTATTGTTTTTACAGGTCAAGTCGATTCGGCCATGTAACCCAAGCTGTTTGCTCAGTAGGTATTGCTACTGCTCGCTCAAGCCTTTGAAGGTATTCATCTCTGCTGATCTCTCGAGCCCCCATGGTAAGCAGGTGCGGTGAACTAACCTGGCAATCGATTAACGTGAAACCGGCTTGTTGCAGATGTTTGCAAACGCTGACTAATGCGAGTTTCGATGCGTTATCGATAGTGCTGAACATACTCTCTGCAAAAAACATTCTTCCAATACTGACGCCATATAACCCACCAACCAATTGGTTTTTATTCCATACTTCTACAGAGTGCGCATGATTGTTTTCAAATAAGCGGTTGTAGGCAGCCTTCATATCCCCTGTTATCCATGTGCCGGGTTCTTTTTGTTGGGCTCTACTCTGGGCGCAGCCTTCAAGCACTCCGTGAAAATCCTGGTCGCAGCTAAGAGTTAATTCTGTCTTACGAATAAACCGGCGTAGACTTCTGCTTATATGAATATCTTGTGTAAATAGTACTGCTCTAGGGTCAGGCGACCACCATAAAATGGGTTGGTCCTCATTAAACCAGGGAAAGATCCCGCTTTGATATGCGTTGAGTAGGGTATGTAATTCTAGGTTACCCCCTGCTGCTAGCAAGCCATCAGCGCCAGCTAGTCTAGGGTCAGGAAAACCTAAGTTTTTAGAGGGGTTTGCTTTCACGAGTTTTAATAAGCATCAATGGGTTTTAGTCCAGTGGTATTAAGTTCTATTTATTCCTGTCCGCACGAAACGGTGAATGAGCGCCAAGCAGTTCAGTGTATCTATCTACATGGCTATTTTCTTCTTTAGTGTACTGGTCAACTGCGCTCATAAAACGTGGGTCATTTAACCAATGATAAGAATATGTTTTCACAGGCAACAAGCCCCGAGCTAATTTATGCTCACCTTGGGCGCCGGCCTCGAATAACTTTAATCCATTATTGATGCAGTATTCAATAGGTTGATAATAGCAAGTTTCAAAATGTAGGCTGTGATAATCGTTGTTCGCTCCCCAGTAACGTCCGTACAGGGACTCGTCACCAATATAAAACAACCCACCGGCCAAGAAGACATTCTCGAATTTAGCAAAGAGAAACAATACAGATTCTGGCATGCTCGTGGTGATTCGTTCGAAAAATTCCCGGTTTAAGTATTGTTGAGCACCATACCGCTGGATAGTTCGTTGATAAAAGTTGAACATTTCATTAGTATGTTGCGGACTAAGCTCCGCATTGTTTATGGCGACATATTTAATCCCTGCATCAGTGATTCGACGACGCTCACGGCGAATATTTTTGCGTTTCTTGTGTGACATGTCAGCGAGAAAATCATTAAAACTTGAGTAGTTTTGATTTCGCCAGTGAAACTGTGATCCGCTACGTCGTGTGATTTTTGCACGCGACAAAAAACTGCTGTCTTGTTCAGTCGTGAATAACCAGTGAATAGAAGAAATATTTAGTTCATTGCCTAGCTGAAAAGCTTTATCCAATAACAATTGACGAATTTCCTGACAATCTTGTACATCAGACTTGATGATTAACCTAGCACCGTTGACTGGAGTGAAAGGGATCGCACATAATAGTTTTGGGTAGTATTTTAACCCGGCCCGTTGATAAGCATCCGCCCATGCCCAATCAAACACATATTCACCATATGAATGATCTTTCAGATAAAGCGGCATGATGCCTACGATATCTTGTTTTGTAGTGTCGGCGTACGCTACGATATGCTGCGGAAACCATCCTGTTGCACTGCTTACACAACCACTTTTTTCTAGTGCACTTAGAAAAGCATGCCTAGTAAATGGGTGGGCAGTACCTGCACAGGTATCCCAGGCTGTGGCGTCTATCGACGAGATGTTCTCAATTACTTCGGCGAACATCGCAAAATCTCCGTGAAGGATGGCTGCGGTTAAGATACATTTGCAGTTTCAATGTTACCAACACCGTTGGCTTTTGCCAGCAATCTAGCGAGTTTTCAAGACACATGCCTCTACCAAAAATTGCTTTAGCGCAAATTAATATGCTTGTCGGTGGCGTAAATCAGAATATCGAGAAAATTATTACGTTTGCTACCGAAGCTGCTGAGCAGTTAGAGGCTGATTTAGTGGTGTTTCCAGAACTAGCTGTAACAGGATACCCGCCTGAAGATTTATTACTTAGACCAGGATTTCTGGAATTATCAAACCAGGGTGTCGAACAATTATTGGATTTATCTCATCAGATAGCGCTGTTGTTTGGTGCGCCCCGAATGACCGAAAACGGCCTGCGCAATTGCGCTTTATTGCTTACAAATGGCAAGATTCAGGAGGAATACAGTAAGTACGAATTACCGAACTATAGTGTGTTTGATGAAAAACGATATTTTGCGGCGGGGAGTGCCCCCTGTGTGTTCGATTTTAGCGGGGTGAATATTGGTATTACGATTTGTGAGGATATTTGGAAAGAGCGCGCGGTAGAGGCATCGGTAGCTGCCGGTGCGCAGATTATAATCAATATAAATTCGTCTCCATTTCATGCAGGTAAGGTTGAGGAGCGTTACCAATTAGTTTCAAACAAGGCACGTAAATTGAATACGCCGATTATTTACGTAAATCAAGTTGGAGGGCAGGATGAACTAGTATTTGACGGGGGAAGTTTTTGCGTAAATGCGGATGGCGCTCTGATGCAACGAGCCGAGTGTTTTATTGAGCACTTGGGTATTGTTCAAGTAGTACCGTCGAATGATGGCAACGTCGCGTTTGCGCTTGATGCTGGGGCGGTAGCTGTAGCGGCCAATGAACATGAAAGTATTTATCAAGCACTTGTCTTGGGGGTTAGAGACTATGTGGAGAAGAATGGGTTTCCAGGAGTTATATTGGGATTATCTGGTGGTATTGATTCGGCACTAACTGCTGCGATAGCTGCCGATGCCCTTGGTCCAGACCGGGTTGCGGCGGTTATGATGCCATTTCACTATACCTCAGATATGAGTATGGAAGATGCCGAGTCTGAAGCGAATGCCCTTGGCCTTGAGTACCATGTGGTTCCGATTGAGGCTATGTATGAGGCATTCATGCAGGAATTGACACCTCTGTTTGATGATAGGAGTAAGGGTGTTACGGAGCAAAATATTCAGGCACGTTGTCGTGGCGTGTTGTTGATGGCGTTATCAAACAAGAATGGCTATATGGTATTGACTACCGGTAATAAGAGTGAAATGGCAGTGGGTTACGCGACGCTTTATGGGGATATGGTCGGTGGTTATTCCGCTATTAAAGATGTTCCTAAAATGATGGTTTATGAATTGGCGAAGTACCGAAACAGTATTTCTCAAGTGATCCCTGATCGGGTTATTACTAGGCCACCAAGTGCTGAGTTGGCTCCCGATCAAGTAGACGAAGATAGTCTTCCACCTTATGACGTGTTAGATGCCATTCTTGAGCTATATATTGAAGATGATGTATCTCCGAGGTTGATTGTGGAAGGTGGGTTTGCTGCAGATACGGTTTATCGAGTGGTAAATATGGTTGATCGCAACGAGTACAAGCGACGCCAAGCGGCACCTGGAGTGAGAATTTCACGTCGCGCATTCGGTAGGGATCGGCGCTATCCAATAACCTCTGGATTTAAGAAAACGTTGCCAGCTAAATAGTATGGTACCAGGCTCGATATTCGCCCTTGAGGAGAGTAAGTTGATTTCAAGAAGACTTACCGCGCCTTAGGCCAAGGTGCGCGAAGTGGAGACTGGTATATGCAGATGAAAAAAACCTATTGCTGAAGGAATTATTCTTTATTAGGATCTTCCTTTGCGAAGACATTCCGCACGGATTGAAAAAACCCGGTTTTTTGTTTTTCTTCATTTTCTACATCACCGTTGGAAGCAACGTCTCCGGCATCAGGGTTTTCAACTTTCGCAGTATTTGTAATCGCCGGTGTCGTGCGTGCATCTATCATAGAAGCCGAAGCTTCACTATTCTCAGTAGTCGCAGTAGCAATTAAAGCTTTATCTGAGCTTGCCTCAGGCGATTCCTGCTCCTCGTTAGCGCGACTGGCTGACGCGACCACTTGATTTTCATTTGAACTGTCGCCCCTCCTAAGTAGGCGAGAGAAAAAGCCACGCCTAGCAATATCTGAGTCACTCTCCCCGAGATACTCGCTCGTTGGAAAGTTCTCTCTTAACACTTCTCGCGAATCTGCAGCTAGATCACTCATTCCCATTCTTGCGTAGGTCGCAATCATTATGCCGAGGGCATCTTCGACCGCGGCAGTTTGCTGGTAGTCTTCAACAACGGTTCGACAGCGATTGAGTGCGGCTACGTAAGCTTCTCGAGACAGGTAATATTCAGCTACGCTGACTTCGTATCGTGCTAACTCATTCAGTAAATAGGCCATCCGTTGATTGGCGTCAGCCACATACCGACTGTTGGGATAACGATCTATCATCTCCTTAAAGGCCAAATAGGAATCTTTAAGGGGTCTAATATCTTGTTGATGCGTATCGCCGCCTTTTGTGAGTCGTTCTAACAGTGAACGTTCTTCATCAAATGAAACCAGGCCCTTTAAGTAATAGGCATAGTCGATATTTATGTGGGTTGGGTTGGTGTTTACGAATTGATCTGCAGCTGAGATTGCGGCTTCGATATTATTGGCTTTGTAGTGCGCGTATATAAGTTCTAGTTGTGCTTGTTCTGCAAAACGGCCATAGGGAAAACGTGCCGCGAGCGATTGATAAAGCAAGATTGCTCGACGATAATCGCCATCATCTAGGGCAGCTTTTGCGTTGTCATAGAATTGTTGATCGGTCCATGAATCCGCATTGCGAAGATTGGTGGCATCATCGCCAGCACATGCCACTAACATCAACAGTAGTGAGCAGATTAAAACGAATTTGGTAAGGATTGAGTTCTGTGTTTTCATGGCCCGTTAATTTGCGGGGAAAGTCTAACCCAAGGATAACCTGAATTGGTGATTTACGAAACTGAATCACAAGAGTATTAACGAACGGTATGGTAGATCAATAGTGATTACGACCCGCATCATAATTCCCGAGACGGCGTCAGGTGAGCGTTTAGACAAAGTTTTAGCCAGTTTGGTTGATACTTGCTCTAGAGGTAGAATTCAAGCGCTGATAGAGCAGGGTCTAGTTAGTCTGGATGAGGAGATACCCCGCGTACGAGAAAAAGTATATGGAGGAGAAATTGTTGAATTAGTAATTCCAGATAATGTGGTGCTAAGTAATGAGCCAGAACCTATGGATCTGGATATTGTTCATGAGGATGAAGACTGCATCGTGATCAACAAGCCAGTTGGTCTTGTAGTTCACCCGGGGGCCGGTAATGCAACGGGCACATTAATGAATGGTCTATTGGCTTACTCTCCGGCACTGGCATCGATGCCTCGAGCCGGCATAGTTCACCGACTGGATAAGGATACATCTGGGTTAATGGTGGTTGCTAAGACTGAGCAAAGTCGGCTTTTTTTAGTAGAGCAATTATCGGAACATAAAGTTCACCGTGAGTACGTTGCTTTGGTTCGCGGCCAGGTTATCGCTGGTGGAACAATAGATGAACCGATAGCTAGAGATCCAAATAACCGGGTTCGAATGGCGGTTCGGCCTGCGGGCAAGAAGGCAATCACGCACTACTCAGTAGAAGAGCGCTTTGATCGGCATACCTTGCTAAATGTGAAGTTGGAAACGGGTCGTACTCATCAAATACGAGTCCATTTAAGTCACCTTGGCTGGCCGTTAGTGGGTGATCGCGTTTATGCAGGACGACAAACTTCAATTGCTGGGCTTAGTAAAGCAATGCGCGAGCAGCTGCAGAAATTTGATAGGCAAGCTTTACACGCTCGAAAACTGGCGTTTAAACATCCAGTATCGGGGCGGGATATGAGTATGTCTTGTCCACTTGCTGATGATATCCAGTTACTACTCGAACGGCTTAGAGGGACGGAGGGCTAGCCGTGAGTATAAGATGTTAGGCAATAACGTGATTCAACAGGGAGGCGGATTGGCAGTACCATCGGACGATGCCGAGTCAGATGGCTTTGGTTATGTAGTGCCTGGTTGGTCTGCGCCTGCCAATGTTCGTGCTCTAACAACCACTCGAAATGGAGGTTATAGCCAATTGGGCGGCACAAAATCCCTAAATTTGGGAATAAATACATCAGACTCGATTGATTTGGTAAAACACAATCGTAGCTTTTTGAGAAAATCTTTAGCGCTGAATAATGAGCCTGTTTGGCTAGAGCAAGTACACGGTACAGAAATAATAAACCTATCCTCACAAATAAATTCACTTGTGGCCGATGGTGCGGTCACAAATGTAAACGGGCAAATATGTGCAATATTAACCGCGGACTGTTTACCGTTATTCTTGTGTGATCGATTTGGAGAGCAAGTAGCGTTGCTACACGTTGGTTGGCGAGGGTTGGCGGCTGGAATAGTAGAAAAAGGTGTAGGTTTGTTTAAGGCTTCGCCCTTTGATCTTGTGGCATGGGCAGGGCCAGCGATTAGTCAAACTAGTTTCGAAATTGGTAATGAAGTGCGGGAGCAGGTAGGCGGATCGAAAGATCATTATTATCCATCTCAACGAAAAGGGCGTTGCTACGCAGATTTGTACAAGCTAGTTAGAGATCGTTTAAATAAGGTCGGGGTGAGTGAATACGGGTGGGATGTTCATTGTACCTTTCAGGATGCGAGCTCCTTTTATTCTTATCGTCGAGATCCCGATTGCGGGCGCATGGCCTCGCTAATTTGGAAGAGTGAATATAGTTGATTGCCGATCTAGTCTTTTAACCATTTAATAGTCAAAAAGCAGCGACAAGTCGAGTGCTTTCAAGTTTTTGATGATTGCACTGGTAGATATGAAATCCACCCCAGTTGCGGCTATATTTGTAATATTGTTCTTTGTTACATTCCCAGATGCTTCAAGTTCAATTCGACCTTCGACTATTGCTACTGCCTCACGCATAGCTTCAATGGTGAAATCATCAAGTAACACCCGCGTGATTGGTGTCTTAAGCGCGCGTTGAAGTTCGTCAATTGTTTCAACCTCTATTTCTACTAATGCGTTCTTTGGTGCGGTGCTTAGGGCTAAATTGACAACTTCTTCGAGTGTTTTTCCACTGCGTAAGTGATTCTCTTTAATAAGAATTCCGTCGTACAGTCCTATTCTGTGATTGGTACCACCGCCGCATAGCACAGCATACTTTTGCGCGTTCCGTAATCCCGGAATAGTTTTGCGTGTATCTAGTAAGCGTGTTTTGTAGGGCTTAAGTAAATCAGAATAAGTTTTGGTTACGCTCGCAGTGCCAGATAAGGTTTGCAGTATGTTCAGTGCACAGCGCTCAGCCGTGAGTACCGATCTAGCTGAACCATGAATCGTGCATAGTTTATCGTTAGGTTGCAGCGCGTCTGAATCAGAAAAATGCCAGTCTATTTCAATTGAATTATCTATTTGCGCGAATATTTCGTTGGCAAAAGCTATACCGCATAGCGTTCCAGCTTCTCGACTTATAATTTTACCGACTACTCTATCGGTTGGTACTAAAGCAGCAGTTAGATCACCATCGCCAACGTCTTCAGCAAGATAGAGTGATACGAGTTTTTTGATTTCCTCGGCATGAGTTATCGGGTAGTTACTTAGATCCATGGCTATTGGCAATAAAGGAGTCTTGTTCTGATGAGTTTAACGGCCTTGTGCCACACAGGAAAGCAACATTGGTTCAAAAACGCACAAGTTATTAATATTTCTGGCAAGCTGGTATTTAGAGCAATTTAAAGTCAGAATTGACTCAATACAAATTATGAAAAAAAAGTATGTCTAAAGAGACGCTCTGGAGTTTGACCGCCAATAATCTGCGTAAATTCGAAACGAATATTGCGTGGACTCGACGTTTACCGAAAGGTAAGAAAGAGCATTTTACGTACCGGCAGATTTTACTGGCTGCAGGTAATTTTGCGGCAATTCTACGGAAGCAGGGAATAGGCGAGAATAGTCGCGTAGGCATTCTCGCTGCAAACGGTCCGGAATGGGGGATTGCTGCATTTGCAGCGTGGAAGCTGGGAGTAATTCTGGCTCCACTGCATTCAGGAAATAGCGATGAGGAACTACGTGGTCAGAATAAGGCGCTAAAAACGGATATTGTTCTATATGCCGGTGATGCGCGGGGTTTACCCAAATCATTTGAAATACAGTGTGATTTTTGTGCTGAAAGCGCGGCTTCTGAATTGGTGTTGGAACCGCAATATGCGCTAGATAATGTTGCTTTGCATATTGCTACTTCTGGTAGTACTGGAAATCCAAGAGTGGTTGTCCTGTCTCATGACAATATCATTTCCAATGTGCGTGGTGTGGACACCATGGATTTAAAAGTCGATGGTTCAGATAAGTTTCTGTCTTTACTACCACTTTCCCATTGTATGGAGCTGACTGCAGGCTTGATTTTACCGTTATGTCATGGTTCGACCATTGTATTACCGCGCGTTCTCGCCGCTAATGAAATTCTTGAATCTTTGGTGGATGACAAAATATCTATACTGATTGCAGTGCCACGTTTGTTTCGAAACATTAAACAAGGTATTGAGAAAAAGGTTGAGGCTGGCGGTTTCGCGATGGCGCTGTATTTAAAGGTGTTACGTGCCAGTCCGCTTTTTTTAAAACATTTGCTAAATAAACCTTTGCGTAAAAAAATTGCTCCAGCTATGAAAGTTTGGGCTAGTGGTGGCTCTCGCCTTGACCCTGAAATTGCGATGTTTTATCGTCAAATTGGTTTTCCAATGCGTCAAGGCTATGGATTAACTGAGTGTTCGCCATTGGTTGCGTTGCAGTACGGCTGGGATAAGGTGTTAGAGGGTGTAGGTAAGCCATTTGGAGACATGGACTGTGAGATTCGTAACCCAGCCGCGAACGGATCCGGTGAATTATGGGTATCAGGGCCAAATGTAATGCTCGGTTATCTCGATGATGATCCTAAGAACCCAGCGATAGTCGATGGCTGGTTCAATACCGGCGATATCGCGAAGTGGGTGGCCGGTAGAATCGTGTTGACCGGTCGTAGCAAACGATTAATTGTTACCGAAGCAGGAAAAAATATTTATCCGGAAGATTTAGAGGTCTTGTTGGAGCGTGACCCGGCAGTAGCTGAAGCTGGAATTGTGGAAATTGATATGCGAGCCGCAGCAGTGCTCGCTATTGAGGGTGATAATCGGGTAGAAGCGGCTCGAGAGGTGATCAAGTCGTACAACGTTCGAGTATCTAGCCACAATCAGATTGTTCGATTTGCGGTAGTTGAGCAATTACCACGAACACCGTTGGGTAAAGTTGCATTGGCACAATTGCCACAGGTGTTTTCGGAAAACGAAGTCCAGTCTTAAGTTAGATTCGGAATTTTAGCTTACAACATGTTTTGGTTGGTTATCCCTTTAGCGCTGATCCTTATCTTGTTGGTATTGCTGTTTATCGGTAATAAGGCGAGGTGTGCTGATTGGGGGAACTGGATTCTGAATGGACTCAGTGGGCTAAATAGATTGTTTTGCATTAGGTACCATGGAATGCCGGATCAAAAGGTTGATTTCCCAACAGGTGCCGGCGCGCTCTTGGCGGGCAATCACCTATCAGGTCTTGATGGGTTTTTGCTTCAGGCGGTTTCGTCACGGCCTGTTAGGTTTATGATTGCCAGAGAAGAAACAGAGCGTTTTGGCCTACGATGGTTATTCAAGGAAGCACGAGTTATACCTGTGGATCGCACCGGTAGGCCAGAGCAAGCCTTCAGGGCAGCACTTCAAGCGCTTAAACAAGATGATGTGGTGGGTATGTTTCCACAGGGTAAGATCGGAAGAGAAGGCTCATTAAAACGAGGCTTGACCAAATTAGCAGAACTGGCACAGGTCGATGTGTATCCCGTCTATTTGGATAATATTAAGGGAGAAGGTGAAATAGTTGCTTCACTCTATAATCGAAGTGAATCGATAACCGTCGAGATTGGACAGCCGATCAAGGTTAATAGCAAAAACTCAGAGGCGGCACTAGAGGAGCTAACACGCTTTTTAGTAAGGCCTTAACCTAACGCTAGCTAGGTATGGGCGTGTTGACCCGACCCGGATATTGCTCGCCAGCCCCAATAGAGGTTCGGCTGTATTTGCACGACTGCCTCTTTATGTCTTGAAGTAGCGCAATCCCGCACCCATCTAATGACTTAAGTAAAGTAGAAAATAGGTGATTGCGATGCGTTCAGATAAGTTAACTGCAAAATTTCAGATGGCCTTGGCAGATGCTCAAAGCCTCGCCGTAGGGCGTGAGCATCAATTCATTGAGCCTCTACACGTATTATCCGCTCTGTTAGATCAGCAAGGTGGAAGTATTCGTCATTTGTTAGCTAACGCAGGGGTGAATACCAATCAATTAAGTTCTCGTGTTGCCGAAGCATTAGGTCATCTCGCTCAAGTGCAGGATCAGGATGGTGATCTGCACCTGTCGAATGACACGACGCGTTTGTTAAATCGTTGCGACAAACTCTCGCAAGATAGAAAAGACACCTATATATCCAGTGAATTATTTTTATTGGCTGCGATGGACGATAAAAAATCAATTGGCCGTTTGTTGTCTGAGTGTGGTGCGTCCAGTGACGCGATTGAAAAGGCTATTGAGAAAATGCGTGGTGGTGAAACAGTAGATGATCCAAATGCGGAAGAGCACAGACAGGCTCTTGAAAAATACACCATAGATCTTACTGAGCGAGCAGAGCAAGGAAAAATTGACCCAATTATAGGTAGAGATGATGAGGTTCGCCGTACCATTCAGGTGTTGCAGCGCAGGACCAAAAATAATCCCGTTTTAATAGGTGAGCCAGGTGTTGGCAAGACTGCAATTGTAGAGGGCTTGGCTCAACGCATTGTAAATGGCGAAGTTCCTGAAGGTATAAGAGGTAAACGCGTGCTTTCGCTTGATCTGGGCGCGCTAATTGCTGGAGCAAAATTTCGAGGCGAATTTGAGGAACGCTTAAAAGCGGTCTTAAACGACCTATCTAAAGCAGAAGGTCAGGTCATTTTATTTATCGACGAGCTTCATACAATGGTTGGGGCAGGTAAGGCTGATGGCGCTATGGATGCAGGTAATATGCTTAAGCCGGCTTTAGCAAGAGGGGAGTTGCATTGCGTAGGTGCAACGACTTTGGATGAGTACCGTCAATATGTAGAAAAGGACGCCGCGCTGGAGCGGCGATTTCAGAAAGTACTGGTTGGTGAGCCGAGCGTTGAAGATACCGTCGCTATTTTGCGAGGTATTAAGGAGAAGTACGAGGTTCATCATGGGGTGGAGATTACCGACCCAGCAATTGTTGCAGCAGCCACCTTGTCGCATCGATATATTACGGATCGAAATTTACCAGATAAAGCGATTGACCTAATCGATGAGGCTGCCAGCCGTATACGGATGGAGATTGATTCTAAGCCTGAAGTGATGGATAAATTGGAGCGCAGGGTTATTCAGTTGAAAATGCAGCGCGAGGCATTAAAGAAAGAGACGGATAAAGCTTCGGTAAAACGACTGGAAACGCTGGAGGAAGATATCGCCAAGCTTGATGCAGAGTATGCCGACTTCGAGGAAGTGTGGAATGCTGAAAAGGCTAAAGTTCAGGGGAGTCAGTCTATAAAAGAATCGTTGGATAGAGCTAGGCAAGAGTTAGAAACCGCAACTAGAGCGGGTGATCTTGCGAGAATGTCTGAGTTGCAATATGGACAGATACCAGAATTAGAAAAGCAATTATCCTCAAGTGCTGATCAAGATGTAAGTGATAATCAGTTGTTAAGAAATAACGTTACTGATGCCGAAATAGCAGAAGTTGTTGCAGCCTGGACGGGGATACCAGTAGCAAAAATGCTCGAAGGTGAGCGTGACAAACTAATGCAAATGGAATCTGCGTTAGCGACTCGTGTGATAGGTCAAAAAGAGGCCATCGGAGCGGTCTCTAACGCGATTCGACGCTCACGAGCCGGACTGGCGGACCCATCAAAGCCCTCTGGTTCTTTTCTCTTTCTGGGCCCAACAGGTGTGGGCAAAACCGAGCTTACCAAAGCGCTAGCCAGTTTTATGTTTGATAGTGATGACGCTATGGTGCGCATAGATATGAGTGAGTTTATGGAAAAGCATTCGGTTGCTCGATTGGTCGGTGCACCTCCCGGCTATGTTGGTTATGAAGAAGGGGGAACTCTGACCGAGGCGGTGCGGCGGCGACCTTACTCGGTAATTCTTCTGGACGAGGTAGAAAAAGCACATCCAGATGTTTTTAATATATTACTGCAAGTGCTTGATGACGGACGTTTAACCGATGGGCAGGGAAGAACAGTGGATTTTCGTAATACTGTTATTGTTATGACCTCTAATTTAGCCTCTGATCGAATACAGGAAATGCATGCCGAATCCGACTATGATGCGATGAAATCCGCTGTACTAGAGGTGGTTAGCTCCCATTTTCGGCCTGAGTTCATAAATCGAATCGATGATTTGATTGTTTTTCACCCGTTAGAAATGGATCATGTTGCAGCGATCGCTCAAATACAAGTTGCCTCACTAGCGGGTCGATTAACGGAGCAGGGGATATCGCTAGAGTTAGCTGACGGTGTGCTTTCTAAACTAGCGGAGATAGGTTTTGATCCAGTGTATGGGGCTCGGCCTTTAAAGAGAGCTATTCAGCAGGAGCTTGAGAATCCCTTGGCTCAATTATTGTTGGGTGGTGAGCTTGTCGCTGGTTCCGTTATTGAGGTCACGCTTAATTCAGGTGGGGTTGGAACATTTAGTTTTAATTCAAAATCTGCGTAGCTTTGCCCTGAATTATTATAGATGCTATGCAATGAATAGCATCTGCTTAGGACTCATGAAAAAGTCAATCTCTGTACACGTGCGATTTATATCAGAATTGCTTTTAGCTGTCCGAGATACTTATCGGGATAAAAACTCGGCGAATATTTTCTTGGCTTCCGAAGATTGAAGTCGGTCAAAGAAGACGCGGGCTTCCCTCAGCATGTGTTCTCGCAATACCTTTTTATCGACAGACATAAGCTGAAGGCTCTCACGCATGGCCTTCGGTGGTTTGCTTGCCAATTTAATCGCGTAATTTTCTGCTGTTTCGCTGAGCGCTTTAATTGGTACGACTGTGTTAGCGATACCGAGTTTTACGGCTTCTTCAGCAGACACGGGAGCACCACCAAGTAGGATTTCCGCGGCTTTTCGGCGACCGACTAATTGGGGAAGAAGCAATGAGGATCCTGCTTCCGGAACCAAACCGAGGTCAAGGAAAGGTGCCTGAAATTGGCTTCCTTCAGCAACTACCACGTAATCACAGTGTAAGGTGAGGGTAAGCCCAACACCAACCGCATGTCCCTGAATAGCCGCAATTAAAGGTTTTGTATTATCAAGAAGCGCGAATAAGAAACGCATTCCTGGTCTTTCTTCTACAGCTTTGAGAGGCTCCTTAGTGGCATAGCCTGCAAAATCGGCGATGTCATTGCCGGCAGTAAAATTATCACCAATGCCATCTAATAGGATTGCGCGCACCATATCATTTTTTTGCGCTTGGGTGATTTCGTCTGCTAAACGCTCATACATGCTAGAGGTTAATGCATTTAGCTTAGTCGGTCGGTTAAGTGTTAATCGTAAAAGGCTATTGTCCAACGAGCACAAGATATCGTTGTCTGTATCTATGCTATTCATGGTTATCGATATTTTGCTGAAGGTTGATAGCTTTACTGAAGCCAGTGGTTTAGGTGGCTGACTGGTTTGGTGTTGCTGGACTTACTTCGCGTACCAATTCTCTGGGGTCGAAATCATCAACATTTATTACGCTCATTAGGTTTTTATCAAACTCCCGCAGTTGCTTCGTCTCGACTTTAGAGATCACCCCAGCCTTACTAGCAGCATCGATTAGTGCAAGTCCTCGCACTTTAGGAATGTCGCCAGATTTTATTGCAGCGCGCATGCGATCAAACAGATCATCTACTGCAAGACTTTCTATAAACACTGCGTTTGCGTGTCCTAGAGGGTTGGTCAATATGTCTTCTTTAAATACACAGCGGCTTAGCTCTTGTCGAGCATTTGAATCTCTGGTCATAAGTTTGACGATATCTTTTATGTTTCT
>ERZ887942.58-NODE-58-length-83157-cov-49.500818_pt1 | contig 83157 bp, 61 predicted proteins | sample MGYA00521099_ERZ887942 | MGnify/ENA primary metagenome ERZ887942 (study PRJEB32303, sample SAMEA104408605) | aquatic metagenome | biome: Brackish water; feature: Pelagic; material: water | place: Baltic Sea | collected 2014-06-07T06:48:00 | depth 16,251 m ... | reverse complement strand
ACTAAGATTATCCCTAAACCGAGTGACATTGGGCTCGCGCCCGTGGCTACTACCTAACGTCACTTCGTGACTGAAGCCCATTCGGCATGAATGACTCTTCTCCATCTCATACAGTGTTTTTGCTTTTCAAAACTCTTTACGGCGTCGGGCTTCGCCCTTGCCCCGGTGGCGTGGTGGGCGGCAAGACGTGGGACGTGCGAACCGCCGATCCGCTCCGTTGTCGCTCGGAAAATTTGACTCAATATGGACATCTTCGCTGCAATAAGAAGACTAAGCGGCGGCCTTCATTACGTCCACAGATTGCACAGCAGACTGCCCTGGTAGCACAAAGTGCAACCCATGTTTTTTCAGTTCGGTAATGACTTCGTCAACTGCGTCCGGAACCCAACTGCGGTTCTCAACCGATTTCCGCCAGTCATCTTCCAAAACTTTGGGTGGCACTAAACTTCCATCATGAAACACAAACATGCCACCTTGATGACGTTTTGCATTCTGAATCAATAGATCAACAATCGGCTGGCAATTATGAGGCCCGACTCTTGTGTCCCAGCCATAATGTGAAAGCAACACCGGCGTCATCTTCAGATTTCTGGTAACACGACGAACGGCAAATGTGACGATGCCAAACGGTGCTCGAAAAAACTCCGATCGATAATCAGGAATCCCCAGTGCGGCGGCAATTTCCTGATCACATTCCAGAATCTCGTTCAGCAATGTTTCATAGCTTTGGCGAAACGGATGTTCGTGCCGCTGAGTATGGTTGATAAGCAAATGTCCGGAATCGTACATCCGCGAAACAACATCAGGGTGCTGGTGAACCTGCTCGCCAACAACGCAAAAGCCAGCTTTAACGGAATGCTGATCCAGCACATCCAACAGCCTCGGCGTCACATTGTCCTTCAGATTGGGACCGTCGTCAAAGGTCAGAACCACTTCGCCGGGAATCAATCCCGCTTTGCGTGGGTTCTTGCGCATAATGGTGATAAGTGAAAGCACTTAGTTCCCCCCTTTGCTTCAACAATGCAACAGCCCATTTATTGGCGTCGGCAGGTTGAAGGGGAGAACTTCTTCTGAAGTCTCAGAAAATCATGCCACGATCGTTTTCCGATTAAGTTGGCTGGAAAAGATTATCAACAGGCATGCAGTTTTTACTTTGCAGTTAAGCCCAAAGTGACGAGTGGCAGCGAATCGTTCAAACTGCCAGAACGAAACCCAGCCAGATCGACAGTCGTTCGCCGAAACCCCAACCGCAAAAATTCTTCGGTGACTTGCTGGCAGATAGCTGGCTTAACCAATTGAGGCAACGCGACGATCGGCAATTCAATTCGGCCAAGATCACCTGCCTCAAGACGAACGCGAAGTTCCTGCAACCCAAGTAGCTGCTTCAGAAACGCTTCTGCAAATTCGACTCGCCGCACCCGTTCTTCCGTCACTTCAACTCCATAGGCGATGCGACTGCTAAGACATGGTGAAGCGGGCTTTTCAGCGACGCTAAGGTTCCAGAATCGAGCAAGCTCGCGCACCTGCTGCTTATTTATGCCCACTTCAATCAATGGACTTCGCACGTTATGTTCGCTGGCGGCCTGCATGCCTGGACGATGGTCGCCAAGGTCATCCGTGTTGGCTCCGTTAACGATGCAGCTCACACCAAGCTGCTGTAGTTGGGATTCCGCCAGGCTGTACAATGTATCCTTGCAAAAAAAACACCGATTGCCCGCGTTGGCTCTGTATTCGGGGCGAGAAAACTCGTTCGTGCTGATTTCGACGTGTCGAATTCCAATCAAAGCGGCTTCCGTTCGAGCAACCTGTAAATCGGAATTAGCCAGGCTGGGACTGACCGCCGTCACCGCAACAGCCTGATCGTTTAATGCCAGCAACGCCGCCTTTGCCACCACAGCGCTGTCGACACCACCAGAAAAGGCAACTGCAACGGTCTGCAACTTTCGAAGACAGTCCACAAGCTGAGTTGCCAGAACCGCCACGGGAATAGGAGACATGCTGGCAGAATCGACGGGCATAAGTACGTTTCTAAACGCAGAATAAAAAACACGCCCACAGAATGCCCTGGATTCGAGCGTAACCAACACTGTCCCTGTTCAGGCATAGCTTCGGCTCAACCGAACAGAACTTGCAATCGTGACATTGGAAGACAACACTAAGGATATACAGTGAAGGCAGTCCACCAAGTGAGTGCAAATTCTGTCCGATCTATACCTCAACTAATCACTTATTTTCTTTGGCGTAGCCTGAATCCATTTGCTTTGCGACCTCATCCGGATCCATTGAAATTGTCGGAGTTGCAGGTCCTCCCGGGGTTTCATCCTTTATAGTGCTTCCAGGATCAGCACCACCACAACCACAAATTGATATTGAACCGCAGATCAAAACCATACTGGCCAATGTTTTCAGTGTGTTCACGTCTTGTTTCCTTTAGAACTTGTTCACGAACATGCTTACCTCTACAAACGAGGCAAAAGCAATGTGGCTTAGCTGTTTCAATTCCACCAAAAATCAGCATCATTTTCCAGTGACTATGTCAAATCCCTTGAATGTCTCTATCCCAGACAACAAACACCCGGGTGCTAAGCGTCGTGCCAGATTGATTGTTGCTGGCATTGCCTTGCTGCTTGGGGTGTCATTAGCTTGCCACTGGGTGACGAGAACAAAGACTGATGAGCAATACCGCATAGAATGCAAAACGCTCAGTGATACTTCCCAGTGGAATAAATTGGAGCAGCTGGCAAGGGAGTGGACAGGAGTGTCAGCAATGCCTGATGAAGCGTACCTTTATCTTGCTGAAGCGCAATTTGAATCCGGCCAGACTCAGCAGGCACTTGAAACCTTAGTCCTGGTTCCCGCAAAAAGTCCTCGATCATTTGCTGCGTTGATCACTGCGTGCAATTTACAGTTTGGCGAACTGAACCGCCCAATGGATGGAGTTGAAACTCTGAAGCTAATGATAAAGCGGAAGCCAACATCCATCAGTAGTCGCCAGCGACTCATCTTTTTCTATGCAATTACGCTGCAGCGTCAGGAGATGCTTAACGCGATCTATGATGCAATAGAATTTCGAGCAGAGCCACCGGACGCCTATGTCTATCTCATGCTGGCGGATCATTTGAGTTTCACCAACGGCTTTGCACGAAATTCAGAGTGGTTGGAATCAGACCCGGATTCTGAAGTCTTTCAAGTAGCCAGAATTGTTCAATTGATTGATAATATTGAAACCACAGAAAATGATCATGCAAAGGCAGTCCTTGAGCGCTATCTGCAAACCTTTAACGAATTAAGGCAGAAGCATCCCCAAAACACGGTGCTGCTGGTCACTGCAGTTGAACGTGCAGCCAAGCAATTTAACGTATCTGAAGTCGACACGCTGATTCAACAGGTCCCGCTCGAACAACAAGACAGCGTTATTTTACGCTGGAAAGCGTGGGTTCAATTTCAGCAGGATGCATTCGAATCGTGTCAGGAATTGTTGCACCAATCACTGTCGCAATACCCACTGGACTGGCACACCTGGCACGAATTGTCGGCATGTCGTCGTCGACTTGGCGATATTGAAGGAGCAAGCCAGGCAGCTGAGATAGCGTTAATCGGCAAAGCGCTACGAAAGGAAATGCTGCAACTGGACGATGCCTCTGCAATTTCCACGGACACGCTGCGCAGGCTTCAGCAATATGCTGAACGATGTGGAGAACATCGGGCTAGTTTGGCCATAGGAACGCGGCTGTACGGCTTAAAACAAGCTCCAATCTGAAATCTGCAACAGATCGAACCAACTTTTTTTCAGGATTCTGCGAAACTTTGCCGTTAAATGATAATTCTCAAAGATAGTTCGCAGGTCGATGATTTGACTAGTGCAAAGATCACATAGCGAGTATTCTCATATGCGGTCTGCGCGACTCCACCCTAGGATCGTAGATTGACCGAACTGATTGGTTTAAGTTTTTTTGTGGGAGTTATCAACATGAGTATGCTGGCTGGGAAACGATGTAAACGTGATGCGTTTACGCTGATTGAGCTCTTGGTAGTGATTGCAATCATTGCGATTTTGATTGCGCTGTTGTTGCCTGCCGTTCAGCAGGCGAGAGAAGCAGCACGTAGAACACAGTGCAAGAACAACCTGAAGCAACTCGGCTTGGCAATGCACAACTACCATGATGTTTACAATCAATTCCCACACAATCAGAATCGGTGGGTTGGTGGTGTACCAGTTGCTCAGGACCAGATGCCGCAATGGTCATGGTTGGTTGGAATTCTTCCATACATTGATCAGGCACCACTTTTTAATGCGTTTGACTACAACGTCAACGTTTCTGATGGGTCTGGAGGATTTATCCTTGGAAACCGCAATCATAACAGCATCGGAATCAATGCGAATCTGGCAAACACCGCATTGGCGGCCTATATTTGTCCGTCCAGCCCAAATGGAAGTCTGAGGACGGGGCAGACAAACGGTGGCTACCGTTGGAATGGTACGTCAAACAAGGGTGGCACGGACTATGTTGGAAATCTGGGCCATATTTGGGCTGGATGGAAAGACTGTGGAGCCGTACCGGACAGTCTCGTTAACGATGCAATTCCAGGCTTCGGAACACGAGGTGGTGCTGGTACCCCGTGGGTTAATGGTGAAGTAGCGGGTGAGCAAAGCAAAATTAATGGTGTGTTTAAGTTTAGTGGAGGAACGGCGATTCGCGACTGTGTGGATGGCACATCCAATACGGTCGGAGTTTTTGAAAACATGCATTGGCGAGGTGGTAACGGAGCAATTTTCGAATATCGCAACAGCAGCTACAGTGGCTGGGTTAGTCCTCTGGCTGCCGTACACAACATGAGGAATCCAATTAACAACACGAAGCCAGCATGGCAGCAGGGAGCTAATGACTTGCGCTGCGAAAGCCCAAGTAGCTATCACACAGGTGGAATTCAAGTGACTTTGTGCGATGGCTCCGTGCGGTTCCTGTCAGAAAACATCGACCACGGAACTCGCTATAAACTGGCAGTTCGTAATGACTTGATGGTAGTTGGTGAGTTCTAAGCTGAAATTCAGTGGAAATGCTGAGTGAAAATCTGAGGTTGCTGCAGTAACATGACTGCAGCAGCCTTTTTTTGTTTCCTCAATTTTGCTGTAGCTGGATCAACTTCCAATTGATTGGGCTCTTGCTGTTGACATTCAATCAGGTAGCCCGTTGACACTGGCCAAAGCAGGTCAATGGCGACAGGAATCTCTTGTTCCAGATACATGCAGTGAAAACGTCGCTGAGGTTGCTTGCTCGAGTTACCTGGAGTCCCGTATGTCAAGCACCAATATTCTGACCACTCTAATCGGGCTGGGAGTTATTCTCTGCTTCGGCTGTGGCCACGAGACCACACAGACTCCGAACCTGACCGCTGAACAAGGCATTGGCGATGCCACTGAGGTGAAGACGGTGCGGCCAGCAGCTGCGATTGAGGATTCTGATTCGAACATTAAGCAACCGCTTGCCTCAACCACAAATGAGTCTGAGATTGAACTTGATTCAATCCAGTTCAAACAGGCCGCAGAAGCGATAAAGGTCGACCACACCTATCAAACAGGAGCGACTGGGCAGCTGCTGATGATGGAATCCATTGGTGGGGGGGTCGCATGGTTCGATGCTGATCGTGATGGGCTGCTAGACCTTTTTTGTGTCCAGGGAGGTGATGGAACGGCCCGTGACCTGTCCGTGAATCCATCCGATCAACTGTTTCGTCGACTTAGTTCCGGAATCAACGAGGTTGTTACGGATGTCGCGGGAATTTCAGAGGGCGCATATGGTCAAGGTGTAACGGTTGGCGACTTTGACAATGACGGGTTCGAGGACATTTACGTCACGAATTTGGGAAGCAATCGACTGCTGCACAATTGTGGCGACGGCACATTTAGTCAAGTTCCACAATCAACGGTCACTCAATCTGAACGATGGAGCAGCAGCGCGGCATGGGCTGATACTGATCTCGATGGAGACCTGGATTTGTATGTCTGCAACTATCTGAAATACGATCCATTCAATCCCTTGCCGTGTGAAAAAAATGGGGCTCCCGCTTTGTGTCATCCTCGCCAGATAGAAGCCTGGCCAGACGAATTTTTCGAAAATCAGGGCGACGGAAACTTCATCTCAGTCGCGAATGAACGCGGACTTGCAGGCAGTGGGAATAAGGCACTTGGAGTTGTGGTTACAGACTTATCGGGAGACGGTTGGCCGGATATTTATGTCGCCAATGACACAACTTCCAACTTCTATTTTTTAAACAATAAAGATGGGTTATTCACAGAATCCTCTTTGCAGCTTGGTGGTGGATTAAATGCCGCTGGATCAATGCAGGCGAGTATGGGCGTGGCTGCCGGGGACTATGACCGCAGTGGCACAACCGACTTGCTGCTGACCCACTTTACGGGAGAATCAAATACACTGTATCAGAATCTTCAGGGCTTTGGGCTGCATGATGTATCCGGAAAGACCGGGCTCTTCTCCATCAGCAATAGTAAACTTGGATTTGGAACAGCCATGTGTGACTTTGACTTAAATGGTCAAATGGACTTAGTTGTGGCCAACGGTCACATCGATTCGACAAACGCTGATGGTGATGGCTTCAAGCAGCATGCACAACTGCTGACGTACAATGGAAGACAATGGATTGACATTTCAGATTCAGCGTCGTCCTACTTCGCCGAAAAGCATGTTGGGCGTGGTGTGGCAGTTGGTGACTACGATCAAGATGGAGATCAGGATTTAGCCATTGCACACCAAAACGAAGCGTTGGAGATTCTTGAGAATACATCCGACCGAGGAAATTGGCTAAAGCTGGTATTCTTAACCACGACGACGAACCGGTCGGGTATTGGCATTTCGGCCAGCGTACGGATTGGCAGCGAAGTCTGGTATTCGACTATCTGCGGTGGTACAAGTTTCAGTGCCTCGCACGAACACGCCCTGTTCTTTGGATCAGGACAAGCAAACGAAGATGCCACTGTAACTGTTACGTGGCCCAATGGCGTGACTACTGTTCTGAAAGACATTGTATTGAATCAGACTTTAAGCGTGCGAGAACCCTGATGTTGTACGCACAGTTTTGGATTCGTGGTGCCTGCCTTCGAACTTCGGGGGCTGCAGTGTGTTGGATCTTGATGATACCTGCCATCTGCATGCTTGGCTGCCGAAATGAACATTCGGTAGATTCAACTGGCCAACATCCGACCGCCCAGCGACAAACCCTGTTGCCCGTCGATCATCGTCGAGATGACCAATACGTGGGCAGCGCAGGGTGTGTCGAATGTCATCGCGAAATAAGCGAGGACTACTTTTCGCAACATCCAATGGGAAAGTCTGTTCAGCTAACTTCGGAACTGACGGAATTCGCGCAATCATCGTTGCCTGCCGACATAGCAGCGTTTGGTCGTGACTATTCGGTGACTCTGGAATCCGGCCTTTTGAAGCAAACTGAAAGCATGAGAGATGAACATGGCCTGATCTATGAGCAATCATGTCGCGTCGATTTTGCGGTTGGCTCGGGCACGCGTGGGTACTCATTCGTCACAGTCAATAATGGCAGCCTGTATCAGGCTCCGTTAACATGGTATTCGCAGAAACAGACATGGGATCTGTCGCCAGGCTATGATCATTCCGAACACCCCCGTTTTAGTCGAAGAATCTCAGATGGCTGTATTACCTGTCATACAGGAAACGCAAATCGTTTACCAAACGAGGCAGATCGATTTCAGCAACCTGTTTTCCTTGAAGCAACTATTGGGTGTGAACGCTGCCATGGTCCCGGGGCACAACATGTTGCTTTTCAATCTGGCGAATCGAAATCGGTAAAACGGGACCAAATCGTCAACCCTGGAAAGCTGGAAGCAAGTCGCAGAGATAGTGTTTGCTATCAATGCCATCTGCATGGGCGTGACCGAATTTTACGAAATTCTCGATCCGAATATGACTTTCGTCCGGGTGATCGATTATCAGACATCTGGGTAACGTTTGTAAACAAACCAGCTCTGGACGCATCATCCTCTCAGTTTGAAGCAGTCAGCCAGGTGGAACAGATGGTCGCCAGTCGGTGCTACAAAGAAAGCAAAGGGAAATTAGGTTGCATTAGTTGCCACAATCCACACCGAACACCGCTTGAGTCGGAGCGAGTTGAGTTCTATCGGCGAAGTTGCCTTCAGTGCCATGCTGATGCAGGTCATGGCTGTAAAGTGCCAATAACAACTCGACAGAAAAAGTCTCCGGAAGATTCATGTATTCAATGCCACATGCCTCCCTCGTCAACGATCGATGTGCCGCACACAGCACACACGGACCATCGCGTGTTGCGAAGCTATGAATTACCCGCAACCGTTAGTTCCACTCCCCCCGATTTGGACATTTTTGAACCAACGACCCAGCCTGTCTCTCGCGATGATTTACGCCGAGCATATGCACTAAAACTAGAGAAGAATATTCATTCAAAATCAGACGCAATCGAGGCAATGAACCTGTTGGCTCCTTCGATTAACAACGTTGATGATGATAGCCAGGCATACATTGCGGCCGCTCGCTTGCTGATTCGACTTGGCGATTTTCAAGCTGCCAGGCTGTTGGCTGAACGTGCTATCAAAGTGCAACCAGACAACGAATCGGCGCTCGACGTATACGCAATCATTGCTGAAACGCAAGGTGACTACGATTTGGCACTTAGCAGCCTGGAAAGAATTATTAAGCGTGCACCGTGGAACTGGCAACTTCAGGCCCACAAAGCAAGATTGCTTTCCAGCATGCAGAAAAACGAACAGGCGATAGAAGCGTGGAAGGAAGTACTATCCACCAATCCGCTCTTACACTCGGCGCGTCGGAGTCTGATCGAATTGCTTTCGGTGACTGGCAAGCCCGTAGAAGCTGATGCCCAATCTGATTTGTTAGCCAGAATACTTGCGGCAGAAGCAGCAGGAAAAACCAATGAAGCATCCGATCCGGGCCCCCGTCCTTAAGCAGGAAATTGAAAAACGTTTGTCAGTATGTTCTGCCATCAGCGTTCTGTTGGTGACGTGCATGCTCATCAGCAATTGGATCACACCTCATGTTCGAAGCCATGAACTGAAGATCTTAATCAGAGCTGGGCGATTTGAATCGCCTGCATTAACGACGGCAGAAATCAATTCCAACATGGTTTTTCAGGCAATCGTCAAAGCAAACACACCCATCACGGTAAGCTACACGAGTTGCGACTACGTTTACACAGTGCAACAATCAGACACGAAACAAGCCGTGGTGGTATTGCCGAACGTAACGGTAGTCATGCCAATGACATTTGAAGTCGGGAAATGGTCATTCAGTCTCCTGCAAGGCTGCGGCAGTTTTTCGCCAGAACACACCCAATCGTTCACAGTGAAAGCCGTTGAATAACGTGTATGATATTCAATCAAATACCGCTGGAAATTCCGGCGCCGACCGTCCTGTCGGCGACACCCAGCGACTTTGTTTTCTGAAAATTATCAGGCAAGCTGTCTCTTCAACACTTATAGCCATCTGCGTGATGGGCTGCACGGACGACACGCCACAACCAAATGGCGATTTTGCTGCAGTTCCAGCAGGCCCAGTCTACGTCGGGCCAGACCAGGATCTTCAAAAAGGATTAGATGATGCCGCAGCAGCATCTGAAGATAGGCGATTGATTTTGAGGCCAGGAACGTACCAGACGTCAACAACAAGGTTTTGTCTACTGGCTATTACCGCAATTCATGACGGGGTCACCGTCGAAGGGCAAGAGGGAGCGATTCTTTCAGCTCGATCTCCGGACACCCCGGACGCCGCATCGGTCAGTCACGTAGTCTATTGTGGAGATGGAGTTTCATCGAAGACTCGTATCCGCAATCTGACAATTACCGGCGCAAAGGGGCTTGCCACCAATGGAGGTGTTCCGCTCGAAGACTTCGAGAAACGAACGCCCTTCCTTAAGCGAGGACTGTTTTATTACATGGACGGTGGGGCATTGAAGATTTTTGGCCAGTCGTCTCCCGTCTTCGAAAAGATTGATTTCGTAGACAACGTCACACAACTGTGCGGAGGTGCGGTTTCAATTGAACAACAGGGATTTCAGGACATTCCGCCGGTTTTCACAGACTGTCGATTCATGCGCAATCGATGTCCAGCAACAGGCTCCGCTGTGGACGTGCTTCAGGGCAGTTCCGTCAAGATGCAGAATTGCTTGTTTGTGGACAACGTCGGCAATTATGGAATGAGCGAAGTACTGCAGAAATACAATCTATCGTATAACGAAACGCACGGTTCCGGGGCACTAACGGTATTTCCGGGAAGCCGCGCACAAATTGATCGTTGCACTTTCCTGGGAAACTGGAATGCTGTGGATGACCGTGGGGTTGCAAGTGAATACTCAAATACAATTTTCGCATCCAACGATGCCTCAGACGGATCCAGGCCAGGCCACCCCTACGAGATTGACATCGTAAACGCAGACGGTGTTGACAGATGCTTTTTCCACTCGAAAAACCCAGACCTAAAGGGCAACGTGTCGAGAAAAAAGAACGTGTTTGATGCAGGCGCCCCTATGTTCGATGAAACTTACGTTCCGGCAAATGCAGGATATGCTGATGTGGGATTTCGACAGTAAACTAAAACGACGATTCGTAACAACTGATATTAGAGAAACGTGAAGAATGACATCTGGCCTTATGATCCGGCAATCAGGTTTATCGCGTTTGGTGAATGTGAAGACTCCCCGCGTGGTGATTTTATCACTAATCCTGTTTACTCAAGGATGTCGGGAACAGGGCAATACCGCGACAAAACCAGACGACGGGGATTTACCGTCTACAACAAAAACTGCGAAGGATCCCACCGGCCTGATTGGCCGTGCACAGGCCCGCTCCACTGGTCAATTCGAATTCATCGATCAACACGGACTGGCCTTCACCAACAAAGAAATCGCTGGCAAACTGGCTATCGTCAACTTTATTTTCACAACCTGTCCCGGTACGTGTCCGCGACAGTCGAAAGCAATGAAGGCTTTACAGGAACGTCTGCAGAAGACGGCCGCATCAGGCATTCAACTCATTAGCATTTCCGTCGATCCGAAAACGGATACCCCCCGCGTATTACTGGACTACGCCTCTCACTACGCTGCAGATCTCGAATCGTGGTCGTTCCTGACCGGAGATCAAAATGCCATTTGGGCATTCAGCAAGGATAGTATGGGGATGGCTGTTGCTCCAAATCCCAATGACCCTCTTATTCCAATCGCGCACGAATCGAAGTTTGCGCTGATCGACCGGACTGGAAAAATTCGCGGCTATTTTGACGCACTGGAAGAGTCGGGGTTTGAGCAACTCTGGACTGCAATTGATATCGTTCTTCCTGAATTTGAACCAGATGCCGAATTGTTACGACAATATAAACTACCTGACAACATGAGCCATATCGCTCAGCCCGCCAATATCCTGGATTCAGGCTGGCTGGCGAAGGCTGCCCACGACGAACTTTCTGAACTTCAATCACGGGACCTGACAGCACAACTGAAATTTGAAGAATGTGTAGAATCGACGGGAATTACGTTCACTCCGCAGATTGTGGATGACCAGCGACACAGGCTTCTCGTTAATCACTATGACCATGGAAATAGCGTCAGTATTGCTGACATTGATGGTGACGGTCTGCTTGACTTGTACTTCACTTCGCAGGTTGGCCCCAACGAACTTTGGCGATGCACTGGTAACGGACAGTTTGAAAACATTACAGAAAAGGCAGGCGTTGGGCTGGTCGATCGCCTCTCTGTCGCTGCATCGTTTTGTGATATAGACAATGATGGTGATCCGGATTTGTTTGTCACTTCCATTCGAAGTGGAAATGTGTTGCTGGAAAATGATGGCGCTGGGCGATTTACGGATATTACTGCTGAAGCAGGCTTGTCGTATTTCGGTCACTCTTCAAGTGCAACGTTCTTTGACTACGACCTGGATGGTCTGCCAGACCTGTATCTATGCAACGTTGGGAAATTCACGACAGATGAACAAGTCAGCGTTCGTCATGACATTACCAATTCTCAACCTGCAACTAACCTGGATTACTTCGTCGGTCGGCCTGACGCCTTCGCCGGGCACCTTCTACCGGAACTGACTGAGCATTCAATACTGTACCGAAACGTCGGGGACAACCGTTTTGAGGATGTGACAAAGTCTGCTGGATTGGGCGACAACTCCAGCTGGAGTGGCACCGCCATCGTATTTGATGCAAATAACGACAACTGGCAGGACTTGTATGTTTGCAACATGCAGGGACACGATCACCTCTATATCAATCACCAGGGAATGCAGTTTGTAGATGAAACAATTGATTTTTTTGAGGCGACTCCGTGGGGAACAATGGGCGCCACCGTTTTTGATTTCGACAACAATGGACTGTTTGATCTGTTCCTGACAGACATGCACTCTGACATGAGCCAGGATGTTGGCCCGGAACTTGAGAAACAGAAGTCGGCTATTACCTGGCCGGAAGAGTTTCTTAAAAGCAAAGGTCGAAGTATCTACGGGAATGCGTTCTTCAAACAAGTTGGCCGTGGCAAGTATGAGGAGGTTTCTGATGCCATTAATGCAGAGAACTACTGGCCGTGGGGCTTGAGCAACGGGGACTTCGATGCTGACGGCTTTCAAGATGTTTTTGTCTGTTCAAGTATGTGTTTTCCATACCGCTATTCTGTTAACTCCCTGTTATGGAATTCTTCTGGCCAGACCTTTGTCGATTCCCAGTTCACGGCAGGCATTGAGCCACGCAGACCATTCGAAAGGCTTGCCCCGTGGTTTTCGTTGAACTTTTCCGAACTTGATGCAGATAGCCGCTTACGTCAGGGCCGCGAAGGTGAGTGTGTCGTTTGGTCCGCAACAGGCACTCGATCCTGTGCAGTCTTTGATTTCGATAACGATGGTGACCTGGACATCGTTACGAACGAATTCAATACGCGTCCACAGGTCTTCCGAAATGAATCGCCCGCCGTGCAATTCCTTAAGATTGAATTGCATGGCACCGTTTCGGGACACAACGCATGGGGAACGATCGTAAGTGTCGAAACAACATCCGGAACAACTCGACAATTACATAATGGTGCATCAGGATATCTTTCCCAAAGCGTCACGCCGCTCTACTTTGGCCTTGGCAAAAATTCAACCGTCAAGAAAGTACACGTGCTTTGGCCAAACAGCCAACAACAAATTATTGAGGGACCATTGGCCGCAAATCAACTCCTGAAGATTGTCCAGCCGAACTAAGCAAATCTCATCCCAATCAGTGCCTGAAGTGACCTGCAAATATCCGGACAAGCCGTGAAGGTGGAATTTCGTATTTGATTCAAAAGGTTATTGTGGCATCGTCTGGAGGTGCAGGATGGTGCGCAAACGGCGTCGATTTGGTGCAGGATTCAAGGCAAAAGTTGCTTTGGAATCCGTGCGTTCGGTGAAGGCAATTTATGAACGGACGAACCAGTCTAAGGTTAATCCGAACCAGGTGACTCTTTGAAAGAAGCAGTTGCAGAATTGTGCAGTTCCGACGTTTACGTCGACCAGTTCGAAGACCAAGAAGAACGGCGAGCCAGAGCTGTCTTTAGCATCACGTACGTTGTCCTGAGTGCCATTCCAGTTAATCCGGCGGCGAGACAGTTGCTCGCATGTTCCCCCAGAACGACCGATTTTCAGCAATTTCCGAGTCCGTCTATCTGTTCCGGGCACTGAAACGTTGGAGCCACCGCCTGAATTCGTCAACAGTCATAACATCATTCGTGCGACGAATGTGTTTTGTGCGGCATGTTGAATATGTAAATTCGGCGCAATTGGTAGAATTAGGGTCTCGAACCAGACTGGGGTAGATGCCCAAAATACAGTCTTCAATTCCTACGATAGTTCAGTCTCCAACCCAAGGGGCCGCCGGCATGCCTGCAGCAGCCAGCCTGATACGATACTTCCTGCTTATTTCTGTTTTTGCCTCGCCTTTGGCGATTGCTCAGGAAGATGCCACGCCGCCGCCGCGACAACCCGCGGCGGAAACAGAGACGACCAGCGTCAATGACTGGGACAGGCTGATATACGTTCCGTTTAAAGAACTGAGCAAAGTTTTTAACAGCCAGGATGCGTCGGCGGTCATTCCGTACTCAGAATATATAGAACTGCTGAAGTCCTATATGAATCGCGACGCCGCCGAAAAGACCGCGATTGACGCTATTATTACTCAGTCGCGCTTCGATGGCACCGTTGAAAAAGAAGTTGTGCGATTGACAGCCGAATTCAAAATTACGGTGCTGAAGGAAAACGGCTGGGCCAGATTACCGCTGAACTTTGGAAACGCGGCGGTCGGCAAGGTTACATCCGACGACGAAGAAAACACGATCCTTCGAGGTGTCTCCGACGGTAAATACGAATTACTGCTGAAGAAGGCAGGGCAGCGCGTTGTTGAAATTGAACTTCTGGCGACCGTTAAGACTTCGCCGGAAAACCGTTCGTTCGCGTTGAGCTGCCCGTCTGTAAGCATCAACGAATTGACATTGGCGATTCCGGAACCCGATCAGTCCATTGAAATCGCTCCGTTGCAGGTGCTGCTTCCCGTTGAAGGCAGCGAGGGCAATCGCACCGTTATCAAAGCCAGTTTGGGGTCAACCAATCAATTCGAAGTTCGCTGGAGTCCGGAGGCAGGTTCGAAGCCGCTGATGGACTTGCTGACAAGTGCAACCAATCATACAGAAGTTCGTATGGATCCGGGTTTGGTTCAATCGACGGCGTCGGTCAACTTTGAAGTACTTCGAGGCGAATTGACGGAAGTATCTCTGCGAGCTCCCGTTGACGCCCGCATCATCGACGTAGTGTCATCAAAAGGACGTATCAAAAACTGGACGTCGGAGCCCGCTGGCGACTCTCATCAGAAAATTCGCATTGAATTGCTGACACCGGTTTCTGATCGTTTTCAGGTCGAAATCCAAACGGAACGGACATTGGAAGGTGACACCATTCAACTGATTGGCAAAAGTGAAGACGGGAAATTCCAGGGAGTCCATGCGGATGGCACCGTGCGAGAATCAGGTCAGATTCGTGTAACGGCAGATTCCTCGCTGACAAGCCTGGTAAGAACACAGTCGGGAGTAAAACGTACCAACGCCACCACCACCAAAGGCAGCGATGCATCCAGTGTACAAGCCTGGGATTTTAGCGGTACCACTGGAGTGCTTGTGCTGCAGGTGAAGCCGGTTGAACCTCGCCTGCTTGCGGACCAGACCACCCAAATCATTTTTGACGATGACGAACTGCGACTGAAGACTCATATCAATTATGTGGTTGAACGTGCGGGAGTCTTTCAGCTGCGACTGTCATATCCATCAACGCTGACGATCGACAATGTCCGAGCTGACGGAATGAGCGAATTCAATATCGACAAGTCGGAAGGCGTGCTGACACTGTCGCTGACGCAGAAACGAATTGGCGAAATCGGCGTCGATATTACGGCGCATCAAAGCTTCGATTCTGCTGGTGAAGGAATTGAAACTCAGATTCCAACAATCGCTCCGCTTGATGTTGAACGTGATCAGGGACAAATCGCAGTCTTCGCACCTCAGTTTCTAGACGTGGTGACTGTGGACGAAAAGCTATCCGGCTTATTTCCAACAGAAGCTGGGCAGGTGAAAGCCGTTGGAATGGCGGTTGGCGTCGCCACCTGGAAATACACTCAACGCCCATTTGTGCTGGCCGTTAAAACGTCCGCTCGCCCGGCTCAGATTAACGCCAGCACAGCCACGACGGTCAGCGTTGAACCAGACGTTGTCAAGGTAAGCGGACTCATCACGTTTCAGGTCCAAAACGCGGGCATCGATACCTATCGCCTGTCTGTTCCCGAATCCATCGCGGACGATGTCCGATTCAGCTCTGCAAATCCGGCCAGAATCATTCAGCAACGTAACAAAGCCGCCGAAGCAATTGATGGTTGGGTGACGTGGACCCTTGTGCTGCAAAATGAAGTCACAGGGCCGGTTCAATTTTCGGCTGACTGGGAAATTCCATTAGCCGAATTCAGCGACGAGACAGATGAACACACTCTGAAGGTCGAACCGATTCGAGTTCTTCCACCATTTGAAAAAGATCAGGCAGACAAACGCAAAGTAACTCTGACTCAAACTCGTGGCGAACTAAAACTGCTGCGACACGAATCGCTGTCGATTAGCGCTACCGGCGACGGCGATACGATTGAATCAATCGACGTACGCGAACTTGAACTGCTGCCCCAAAGTGGCTATCTGGCTTTCCGGTACTTTTCACAACCAGCAGCAGCGATCGTCAGTATTCGCAAACACGAAATTCATGAAGTCGTCGCGACTGTGGTTTCCAGAGCGGCATTTGAAATTGTGACCGACAAACAAATGCTGGCAAATTATCGCTGCCGCTTGCGAATCACCAGCAGCGAAAGACAACGACTGCGAATTGATCTCCCTGCGGGAGCCGATCTGCAGGCACCACTGCTAAACACAGCTCGCACAACATTCGAAAAAGCTCAGGACGCCACAACAGAAGAAGGCTGGGAAGCTTACTACGTAAACATCAGTCGATCAGCGACGTCCGACGAACAATTTCTATTGACGTTTCAGTTTGGATTGGCAATTTCGAACGCAGATCGCTTCCCGTATGAAGGCCGAGGCAGCAAGCAAATTTTGCGGCTGCCGCTGATTGGCGAAAATACCGGTGGAGCGGTGGTTCAGGAAACCCGAGTGGCCGTTTGGGCCCCCAAGGACATTGCCCAGGTTGGCGAACCTCGAAACTTCAGTCTGTCCGGCCGCCAAGTCTGGAATTTCTGGACTCCACTGGTGTCTCCAACATCGCCACAGGAAGCACAAGCGCTAAATCAATGGATCGGCGACAACAGTGCCAGTGCCGACTTTGCACAGCAAGGCAATGTCAGCGTTTATCGAGCTCTCGGACGCCAATCACAAATCAACATCGTGTGGTGGAACCGTCCGTTTCTGGTCGCAATTATCAGTGGAGCACTTTTGTTTGTCGGCTTGATTCTTCGACGCACTTCGTGGGAAAACCGACTTACTCTCACCATCATCGGCTGTATGGCGTGGGCTTTCTGGTCACTTAAGGACAGTTCAGAGGCGTTCCAGTTTCTGTCAGCGGGTTCATATGGTTTATTAGCAGTTATCGGCATTTGGATCGCAGGCCTGTTTCTGGGGCAAAAAACGGCTTCCGAACAACCTCCAGAAAACAACCGCTCAACCGAACCCACGCCGCCAACTCCAGAACCACCACAAACAACGGATGGCCCCTCAAACGCTCCGCCTCAGGAACCGCCGAATCCTGCCCCTGCAGAAAGCAAATCTCTTTCACCGGAAACGATTCCGATTCCACCGGGAGCAATCAGCCCATCGCCGGGCGTGTCTGAATGGATGAACAGCCTGATGGGAGGCAAGTGATGCTTCACGTGTTCCCAGAATCAGTTACTGCAATTCAACATCAGAAGTCTGGACAAGACATCTCAGCAGCGATGGCATCAACAAAGCCAGCCGTTTGCTGCCGACACGCTGTTATGGTCTTGCTGTTTTTCATGTTGGCAGCGACCTCCGCGCCCCGCCGAACGATCGCTCAGGAAAATGCGGGTAAGCCTGTTCGAGAAAGCTTTGTGCCAGCGGAAGAGCTGGATTCAATCTTCGAACGTTCGCCAGCCGGAGTGATGCTGCCGCGAGAACAGTTCCAGGAACTTTTAAAAGCCGCGCAGCAGGCTCAAGCCGCAGACCAGAAAAAACCGGATGACATCGTTGTACGTTCCGCCACCTACAAAGTTCAACAGGCAGACCAGCATGCGCTGATTGAACTGCAGATCAACTTCGAACAGTTTGCCAATCGGTGGGTCGCCACCACGATTCCCATCGGAAATCTGTCTGTCGAATCGGCGAACATCGATGGTCAGGCCGCATCAATCGGGCACAACAAAAATGCCCCGCAATCCCTGATATTATGCCATCGAGAACCCGGACGTTTTACGTTGGTTCTCACACTATCAACACCTCTGGGAATCGTTGGCAGCGACCGAATTGCAGCATTCCGAATCATATCCAATAGCGCATCTTCAATAACGGTATCATGCCCCAAAGATCGAATACTGCAGGTCAACGAGCTAAGACTTGATCGTCCAGCCCCAATCGATCAGACGACGGAATACAGCTTCCCCACAGGCGGCACTGACAGCATCACTCTAAAATGGACAACCCCTCAACAGACGCTCAAAACACAATCGCTTGTGTTTGTAAAGTCAAACGTGCAGATCCTGCTTAGCAGCGACAACGTTCGCTGGAAATCTGATTCTCGAGTGACTGTCTTTGGCGATTCCATCAACCAACTCGTCGCAAGAGTTCCCGCCTCACTGGAAGTCACCAATATTGAATCGACGGGGCTCGAATCGTGGTCACTGGAAGACGATCCGGAACTAAATGGGTATGCGCGAGTCCTGCTAAGCTATCGGCAGCCATTTACGGAAGATCGGCTTGTCAACGTCTCTGCTGTTGCCGCTTTGGCAACTGACGGCACATCAAAACTTCCAGCTCTCGAATTCATCAACGTCACCGCGCACACAGGGCGGTTGTTTGTGAATCACGAAGACCAATTGCGGCTGTTAGCAAACGTTGGTGGTGGAGTGCGCCAGTTGGGTGCGGAGTCTCGAACTCAGGGCACAGCGGCCGCAGAAGTGTTTGATTTCTGTATGCAGGACTATCAGTTGTCTGTGGCCATTAAGCCTCGCGATCGAGAGCTTTTTGCGGAAATGAATTCAGAACTTAAGATCACGGATTCGTTGTGTAATTTCGAGTGTAACACAACCATTGAATCACTGAACGCGCCGCTGTTTGAGTTGCATTTAAGCCTGCCAGCAGGCTGGGCCATTCACAAAATCACTGATCATTCCGGCACTGTGCTGCAGTGGCGTTCCGGCGAAGTTGACAATGTAATCGTTGTCGAACCAGCATCGCAGGTCCTGGCAAATGGGCTGTTCAATTTCATCACAACCCTGACGCGAACAATTGAAGACCCGACAACTCCACAGGAATTCGCTTTGCCGTCACTTGTGGCGACCGACACACTTTTGGTGGGTGGCACATATCAGATTTCATCCGCCAGCGATCTCACCATCGCTCCTTTGGAAATTTCCGGACTGTCGGCCATTGGGGATAACGCCGGAACCCTGCTTTACGAAACTCAAGGTAAGGACTTTTCGGGCACACTTTCTGTAGTTCGAAAACCCGTTCGACTTTCAAGTCGTTCCGTGTTGAAGTCGTGGATGGATGCGAGACAGATTTCGGTGGACGCCACGGTCACGGTCGACATTCTGAACGGCACCACGCGCACATTGCAGTTACTGGCGTCAGAAAGCCTCGGCAGCGAACTTCGTTTTGATGTGGCATCCATTAGCGAAGTACCGGGAATTCCTGGACAAAACGTGCCAGATCGCGTTGCGATAGTCGAACAGACTATCGGCCAGCTTTCGAACGGCCAAAGATCGATCCAGTTAACGTTCGATAAACGTTTTTCCGGCGCAATGACTCTGAAAGCCTTCGTCCAACAGCCTCGTTCCGATGACACAAAACTGATTGCTCCGTTCATCAAAGTGGTTGACGCCGTTCGACAGCATGGTCTGGTTTCGTTCGAAGCTCATCCGGACCAACAGCTGGAAGCATCCGTTGCAGATGTCGCCGCTTCAGGGCTGACTTTAGCAGACTCCGACCTGGTTGATCCACCAGCTGACACTTCCGGACGACGCATCGCTTTGGTTTATCGATTCATTCAACCGGACTATCGGCTAAGTATCGAAGAAACTCGGTTCAAAACGCAATCCGTGCCGTCAGCGGTGTGTGAGAACATTGCCAACGTCAGCGTACTAAGCGAAACCGGCACAATTCAGCGGGCGTGTCGGGTTCAATTTCGTAGTGCGGGAGTGCAAACACTGAGATTCGCTTTACCAGACCTGGATAACTCATTCCTTTGGTCAACCGTTCTTAACGGTGAAGCCATTGAAGTGCGTCGCGATGGCGACGACTATCTTGTCGCCATTCCGCCAAACAGCGAATCATCAGCTCATGTGCTGGAAGTTCTGTTTGAATCAAACAACGATGAAACCAATGCATTGGGAGCAACAACACAGCAGTCGCTGAAACTTTCGATCGATACAGACCATGGCCAGGCGGCAGCCATCGACATTTTGGAACAAACGTGGCAGATCAGCTATCCAAAGTCCGCGTTGTTGGTTGGGCAAGCAGGAGGATTTCATCCGCAGGAAAAACTTGACAAGCCTGGAATTCTGCAAACTCTGACTTCTCTGGCTTTCCTGCCAACTCTGGAAACGGCCATCGGACAACTCGTTTTCATTGGTCTGTTGCTGTTGGCACTACTTGTAGGATTATCACTCATCGCTCGGCAGCGCTGGAAAACTCTGGGCGGCGTTTTTTTGAGTGGTCTGATAGTAATGACATTGTTGTTGCCTTCCGTTCAACAGTCTCGTGAAGCCGCTCGGCGAGCATCGCGCAACGATGCCGGCCCCGATTATACTGAAGACGCGGATGCAGAAAGCGGAACAGCAGACGCCGTCGCATTAGGTATCAACATAAGCGGCGGCACGAATATGCATTTTGGCACGGAGCGTGAAGAAGCCGGGGAATTGATGGAAGACGCTCGCTATAACAGAGCTCCGACCGACTCACCGTTCCCTGCCCCTCCCTTGCCAGACATGGACACAGATGGCCTCGGCGGCTACGCAGAAGGACTGCCAATGGGAGCAGCAGATCCATTTAGCCAGCTGCCGGGCAATCCGCCAGCTCAGCCCGATGGAAACCGTTACCAGGTGGAAGACTTGAACGTCAACAATGCGATCACTGGCACAGCAGTTGCGCCGCAACAAGCGTCTGACCCAAATGATTTCTACATATACCGAGACGGCAATTCCCCGGCATTAAATGGTGTTGATCCGTTTTCTCGGCAGGCACGCACCGGCTCCGCGCGTTTGTCAGTGCGTGCCGATGTGGCCCAACCAGACGATTATCGTTCGATGCAATTCCGATCGATCGGCGGAAGCTCGGCTGCTGGTACTCTTCAGGTGATCGTGCAGGAACGCAGCCGCCTGAATGCTTTGCGGCTGATGGCCGCGTCGGCAGTCGTCCTGCTATGCCTGTGGGTCAATGCACAATCGGCAGTCAGAAAAACCAGTCTTGCCATGACGCTGATTCTGGCAACCGGAGGCGCTGTACCGCTGGTTCCCAATCAGTGGCAAAGCCTGGTTGACGGCCTTGGGCTGGGAACCGGCGTCGGCATTTGCCTTTGGATATTCAGTTACATTGTCTGCTGGATTAGTAAGCTGTTGACATGCTGCTGTCACAACGGCCATCGTCAAAGCTTGAAACAACACGTATCCACGACCGTTGCGATCGCTGCATTCGCCTGGGCAGCGTCAACCGGTGGATCCATCATCGCCCAGGAAGTTAATAACAGTCCTGTTCGCCCTGACGTTGTACTGCCCTACGATTCAGGGCAATCAGAACTATTGGCTGAACGCGTGTTCCTGCCAAAAGAGGAATTTCTGAAGCTATATCGTCTGGCCAATCCTGACGAGTTCAACGATAAGAACGCAGCAGCACAAGATCGAGTGGTTGCAGCGTTTTACAAAAGCTCTGAACAAACGCAGATCAAAGAAAGCCAGTGGTCTCAGCGATTCACGGCCAGATATGTGATTCAAAGTTATTCCGATCACGCTGTGAATATCATTCTGCCCATTGGCGAAGTTGCAGTTCAATCAGCAACATTAAACGATAGTGCTGCCATTCTGGTTGCTGAACCAAACTCTGGTAATGCTGCAGTTCAGCCACAAATCGACATCAAACAGCAGTCCAACCAGAACGTACAGCAACAAACTCAAAGCCTTCTGCCACCTCAAACGGAAAAGAACCCCGCCGTAAAACCTTCCGGCCACTTCAGCGTGCGAATTCCAAACAAAGGGCTGCACCTTGTTGATATTGTCTTTGACGTGCCCGCCACAGTTGAAAACTCAGTCGGCCAATTGCGATTGCCAGTTCATCCGGTTTCGTCAGGGACACTTGCTTTTGAACTTCAGCAAGACGACGTTGATGTTCAAGTCAACGGACGCAGCAATACGTTCCGCCGAAACGGCAAAGAACTGATTATTCCCATCGCCACATCCAACGAATTAAAAATCGAATGGCGACCGTCAACTTCCAGAGCCTCAACGAATGTCATTTACCACTCAACCGTCAACTCGGCACTCACATTAAGCGACGCAGGCCTAACAGTTCAGGCCTCAATCTTTCTAAATTGCCGTCAGGGACAGATTGCAGAAACTGAAGTGTCGTTACCTTCAAATTACGCCGTTCAATCAGTTTCGGGCAACGACATCGCCGGTTGGAAAGTTAACGAAGCCAGCCCCGGCACGTTAACGATTCAATTCAAACAACCAATCGAAGGTGAAACCAACGCAAATCTGGTTCTGTTTCGCAACCAGACATTTTCAACCGACAACACAAAACTGGATGTACCAGTGCTGGCCATCGCAGGTGCGTCTCGCGATTCTGGCAATATCACAATTCTTGCGGGGCGAGAACTGGAAGTGCGAGTCGATTCACTATCCGGTGTCGCTCAAATGAACGCCGCAGAAAGCAACCTGCCAATGGGCGTGGATGATTCACTTCGAAGAGTATTGGCGTGGCGATATACGCGTCATCCCGCAGCGATTTCCGTTCGAGCATTCCGCACGGTGGATCGAATGCAGATAAAAATGCTAAGCGGCGTTCAACTGGAATCACAACGACAGCTTTGGACAACGTTGGTTACAGCCACAATTTCCGGAGCTCCTCGCCGTCGATTGGAAATTGTTGTGCCCGAAGATTTTGTCGCGTTGGATGTTAGCGCCAATGATCTTGCCGACTGGTACTACACAAACCGAGAAGACGACGACTCGAAAACAAAAATTCTGAACATCCAGTTCAACACCACTCGACAAGGCACCATTAACGCCGTAATTCAGGCTCAATCGGGACGCAGCAACGCCACAACGGAATCACGCATCACCAGCCCGATTGTGATGGATGCTGACGAAGCTGTCAGCAACATAAGCGTATGGCTGGACGCCGCCTCAAAAATCGCCAGCACTTCAGCGGACACATGGAAACGAACCGGCAGCGAAACCGCGATTGACCCACGCGTGCTGCAATTGCAATCGGATGCTCCGGATATTTCGTTCGTCAGCAATTCAACATCTCCTCAATCAATCGTGTTGACTCTGATGCAGGCAACTCCGTCGTTGATACCAGAATCGGTTTCCGTCACAAACGTCACGGAAACTTCGATCGAACTCACACAGACTATGAAATGGCAAATCGCGGGAGCCGCAACTCGTGAACTCACGTTCTCTTTGCCAGCATCTCTGAGTGACGTATTCGATTTTCGAATTCCGGGACTACGACAACTGCAGAAAAAGACGGTGGGTGAACGTGTAGAATTTCTGGTTCATCTGCAGCAACCCGTCAGCGAACAGTTCTTCATTCTGGGTACAGCAACATTGCCACTTCCACAATCCAGACAAATTGTGGCGATGCCGCCGGAGTTCCCCGGCCATGAAGCCAAAGCATCGCATTTTTGGGTCATCGTGAATCAATCTTCCGGGTTGCTGCAGGCTTTGGATGTGGAAACTGATGGAGACGATGTGGCAGCCACGGACATCCGAACAAAGCTGCCTGAAGGGCTTCTGCAACAGTCCGTTGCTATTCGGCGACTTAAGACCGACCAACCGAATTCTGCCTGGCAGTTAAAATACGCAGAACGTCAGCAGGTCGCTCCGGCAGTCGTGGCTTTAGCAGCACACACAACCATCCTTGCCAAGGATGGCACCTGGCGATCAATTCATAAGCTTCAGGTGCGCAACGAATCTCGACAGTTTCTACCGTTTTCGTTACCGCAGGACAGCCGCATTCTGTTTTGTCGAGTCGCCGGAAATCCAACGCGTGTTGCTTCACGAGACCAGGACGGAAAGCCGCTTTATCTGATTCCAATTCCACAATCCGGACAATCCTGCCTTCCATTTGATCTGGAATTTGCGATTACCGGAACAATGCCTTCTGTACCAGGCGACCTTGCGGGCAAGTCTTTAAGTATTCCTTCACCGACGTTTCCTGAATTCCGAGACTTCCCGGAATTCGGCATCACTGTGTCACGAAATACGTGGAGCGTTTATGTGCCTCAGGAATGGAGGGCCAGCATCTTAACCGACCCTCGAAAAACAAATGTCATTGAAGCCAGCGTTCAGGACTTTGAAGACGCGATCCTGTTATCAACGGTGGATAATCTGAAATCGATGGTCAACTCTGCTCGATCAGATTCAGCCAACCTCTTTGGCAATGATTCAAAATGGCTCGATCGGCTAAACCAACAACAGCAGGTTCTGGAAGCACTCAGCGGTAACACAGCGCAGTCGGAAGAACTTCGCAGAAGCTCGTTGCAGGAATTCGAGGCTCTGAAGGACATACAGGCTGGGAACACTGCCATTGAAAGCCAGAGCTCCCAACAAGTCGATTCCTACCAGTATTTTGACAACGGCACAGCGACCAATCGATACCTGGACAGGCAGGAAATTCTGCAGAACGGCTTCAATAGTTCGAACAGTCTACAACTGATTCAATCCAACATCGGTTCGGGGGGGCAACTGGGGCAGAAGTTGGACACCTTCGAAAAATTCCGATTCACACTTCCTGAACTGGCTGACAAACAACAACAGCCAGCCGGTCATGAACTTTCGAACGCAGGGGACAAAGGGAAGCAGGATACTTCAAAACAGAAAAATGAAGACTCAAGAAACTGGCAACCTGGAACCAACGCTCCACGCTCTCAGCTACTTGAACGTCGGAAGTCGACTGGCCCCAGGCCAGCAGCCCCTGCGAAAAAGGAAGCACCGAACGAACGGCAACTTAGAGAACAACAAACGCAAACTCACCCGCAATTCGCCCCCGACGAATTCACTCGCGTTCGCAGAAGCGGCACACTGAATGCTGCCGAAGAAGCTCAATCGCAGATCGAAGGCATGAACGGACCAGCAGCTCAAGTACAGACTTTGAACGCTTTACAAGGCGATTTTCAGGTTGTGGGCGTTGATCCACAGGGAGTGCTTTCACTGGACTTTCAGATTCCGGAGGACGGTACCCGCCACAACTTCGTGCGTACGGGCGGCAACGCGTCTTTGACCTTGACCGTTCGCAGCAAACAAGCCGTCGATTACAGTCTGGCAGTCGTATGGGCGGCCGCGTGTGCTATCGCTGCCGTCTTCGTCATGAGAAGTGCAGCAAAAGGCGGGCGGTCACTGCTGCTGCAGATTCTGGTGCTGGCGGCCATTGTGGGAATCACAGGTGGGCTGTGTCTTCCGAGCCCCATTCGTACCGTCAGCCTGCTTTTGTTTATTGCAGCCACCATCGCCATTTACTTCATGCTGACGCTGCAAAATTACAGCAGTCGGAATGATGCGGTGAAGTCGCCTAGCTGAAAGCTGCAGCGTTTCACTATGATGATTGGCAGTCAGGTCAGGCGACCTGACACGGAATGACGTTTCAACATCATTGTTCGTTCAAACTTTTCGGTTCCTCCAGCCGACGCCCATCGTACACTGCAGCATGGAAGCCGCTTCCGATAGCTACGACCATTCATAATCAACTTAAGTCACACTACGTGCAAGACACCAGTCGGCACGAAGTCGATCTGGACGGCTATCGAATTGACGCCATCGATAGCGATGACCGCTTGATCGAAATTCAGTGCGCTTCACTACTGGCCATTCGTGACAAAATCCGCAACCTCACATGCAACCACAGCGTTGTTGTCGTCAAGCCACTGGCGGCACGCAAGAAGTTGATCAAAAAAGCGAAGCTGAATGGAAAGACGGTCAGCAGTCGTTACAGCCCGGCAAAACAGACGTTAGCGTGGATCTTTCAGGAACTGGTCCACTTCACGAAAGCGTTTCCGCATCCCAATCTGCAACTTGACGTGCTGTTGACTGAACAGGAAGAAATACGCCTGCCGCCCAAAACCAAATCATGGCGGCGAAAGCACAGTGTCCACGATCGAACCTTAGTGGAAGTTCAACACACGTATTCACTGCAGACGGTTGAAGACCTTTGGATGGCACTGGAAGTCACCGTGCCGGATGTGTTTACCACGGCTGACCTTGCCACGGGAGGAAAAATGCCGCGTTGGCTCGCTCAAAAAGCGGCCTACTGTTTTCGAGAAATGAACCACATCGAAATCTGCGGCAAACAGGGCAACGCCATTGAATATCGCCTGAAAAAGAAGACCAGCCGCCGTCGAAAACAAAAAGCCGCGTAACACATTCCGGATCAGTCTTACCGCTTACCTCCTTCCGCAATCACCTGACGACCTGACCGGATTGAATCGCCCCACGGTGTTTACAGGCGGCCTGATCGGCGGACGTTCGTCGTCACAAGCCGGGTTTCAACCGCAGCCAAAACCGGGCAGAACCGAACGACGCAGTCACACCTGCGATTCACCGTGCGTTTACGGTTACTCGATCGCGAATATCGCCAGACGGCCAGCGATCAGGCAGAGCACTTGTGCATTTGTGTTCTTGTCTTCAACGGCAGTTTCGCTGCAAGAGTGATGCGATGCTGACCTGGGCTGATACGTCAGCGACCGCTTCACCGGACCTGTTGCGTTTCGGCAACACAGGTGATGCGAAAATTCATCAAATCATCGTTGTTTTGAGCGTGTTGCGTCAGGTCATCACTGTTGTTGATCCCGCACAACCTCGAATACAGAACACCGGCAAGACTTCTCACGCGAATACCGAGCGGTTTGGATGGCGATTTCCGCCGCGCCCAATTTCCTGTTCTATGCTTCCGCATTGATCGATTGTTCCGACATCATTGCGGTAATTATTCGCCGACCGTCATTTAAACAACCAGAAACATCGACAAGCAAATACCGGCAGACCGGCACCCAAACAAAAGAACGTGGAGACTGGATTTTGATGGCAAAACAAACTCTAACATCGCTTATCCGAAACGCACTGACAACTGGCGCGTGCATCGCTGCCGCCTCTGCGATCGGTTCTGCAGATGCTAAGGCTGATGGATATTACGGACCAACCTACGTACAGAATTCCGGCTGTTGCGGTTGCGGCCAAATCGTTGGCTGCCAGGTGTCGTCTGCTGTGCTGCCCGGCTATCCCGTCGCCATGTCGATGATGTCTCAATCTTCAAACGGCTACAGCTACCGCTATCCAAACCTGGGATCAGCATATTCCTCAAATGCCATTTCCAACTATGGACAAGCTGTCGCTGGCGGAACCAGCCAAACTGGCTTGGGCGGCGCTTTTGGAACTTCATACGGCAGCACGACTGGCTCAGCTGGCGGTTATTCCAACGGAGCAATTACAGGTTCAGGTGTACCCACATTTGGTGGATTCCAACAGGGCAGTGGAACCAGCCAGGGTTCAGATTCAGGGTTCCAGTCAGGTTCCGGACTGGGATCATCTGGATTCGGATCATCAAACGGCGGATTCGCCAATTCTTCTCAACCAGCCAACAACTCATCAACTGCCGCAACAGGGTCCGGCTCAACGCTGGTCTCGGGAGCAAATACGGTTGCAGAAAGTGATACAGCCATTGAAACAACAACGGAAGCAAGTGACAACCCGCTTGAAATCGCGGAGAATACAACTGAAGGCAGTTCAATAACCGACGGTACCGACGAATCGATGCCATGGTCTGTATTACCAGGCGGTAGCGGATTCGGCACAGGCGAAGCTGGCGGAACCATTGGAACAGTTTCTCAAGGGAACTCAAATCAGAGCACAGGAACTGGTGGCGGCGGTAGTAGCCAGGGAAATTCGTCCGGCGGTCAGAGCAGCGGCCAGGGATGGTCTCCATCAAGTGGAGGCAGTAGCGGTGGAAGTGGTCTTGGATCTTCAGGATCCGGAGGAAGCCAACAATCATCCGGCACCAACGACACCATCCAAACGGCAAGTCTGCCTCCAGACACGACAACAGCCAGCCAGGGCACAACAACGACAACGGGTGGCAGTTCAACGTCAACCGGTTCATCAACGGGTGAGTCAGGGGCGAATGGCACGTCAACCAACACTGGTACTGGTACTGGTACAAGCACAAGCTCAGGTGAATCAGGGACAGACGGTTTCGGCAACGGCACACTGGTAAGTTCTTCTGGAACAACAGCCGGTGGGAATTCTGGATCCACTGCAAACTCTTCCTCGACCAGCAACAGCAACTCTGGATCAAGTGGAAGTTCCAGCAGCGACGGTTCATCTTCTGCAGATTCAACATCCAGTAGCGGCTTCGGCTCCGACGCAAACAGCGACTCGTCATCGGGCAGCGACAGTTCGTCAACCTCCGGAAGCAATTCAGGTTCAGACAGTAGCTCAAACAGTGGTGGCGACTCAGGGTCCGGAACGGATCCTGGAGATCCTAACTATTGCCCACCAGGCACTGAAGGTGGCGACGACGGATTCACAAACACAGAAGAGCCGGGCGTGGATATTCCGGTCACTGAACCGACTGATCCCACAGATGAAACGACAACCGTCACAGACGACACAGATCAGGTCGGCAGCGATGACTCAACCGCACCCGTTGTGCCGGAGCCAAGCAGCCTGCTAATGCTGGCGGTCGGTTCAGTATTCGGTGGAGCGATTTATAAACGCCGTCAGAAGAAGTTGAAGAACCAAACGGCGACTGATAATGATTCTGCAAGCTAAACGATAGCCGTTAAGCCCGTTACAAACAGTTAAAAAATGGCCCCTTCCCTGGTAAAAGAACAGGGAAGGGGTTTTCTGTTAGGTGGCGTCAGAATCCAGGCCGAAGACCGATAAGCACAACACGCGTAATTGCCGCTGCGCCAAATAAATCGTCTGGCCGAACGAAACCAATAAACACGTGAATTGGCCCGCAGGCTGCCCGAACCAAATTTTCCTCACCAACTGCGCGATACAAAACCAAGAAGAAACAAGCATGAGCGACAAGTGGATTGCGAAGCGGATGAGTCAAATTGACGCGTCTGGCATTCGAAAGGTTTTCGATCTTGCAGCTTCCATGAAAGATCCGGTGAACCTTAGCATCGGGCAGCCGCATTTCGACACTCCTCAGCAGGTCAAAGATGCGCTGTGCCAGGCGGTTCAGGATGGAAAGAACGCCTACAGCCAAACGCAGGGCATTTCGCCGTTGCTGCAAAAGCTGCAGTCTTATGTCGACACAACATACCAACATACCGACCGAAAAATATTCATGACGTCTGGCACCAGCGGAGCACTCATGCTGGCGCTGTGCACGTTGATTGATCCCGGCGACGAAGTGCTGGTGTTTGACCCATGGTTTGTGATGTACAAACATCTCACAACTCTGGCTGGCGGAAAAGTTGTCCAGGTGTCCACGTACCCGGACTTTCGTATTCGCGCCGAAGCTGTGGAAGCGGCCATCACAGACAAGACAAAGGTCATTCTGTTTAACAGCCCGGGCAACCCAACGGGGACTGTTGCAACTGCAGAAGAAGTTAAGATTCTGGCAGCAATCGCGAAGAAGCACGACATCGCGTTAATCAGTGACGAAATCTACAAGTCGTTTTGCTACGACGGTGAATTCCACAGTCCCGCAACATACAACGATGAAACAATCGTAATCGATGGCTTCAGCAAGTCACATTCAATGACCGGGCTGCGACTTGGTTATGTTCATGGCCCCAGCGCAGTAATTCAACAGATGATGAAGCTGCAGCAGTTTACGTTTGTGTGTGCTCCCCATCCCGTACAGTGGGCCGGACTGACCGCATGGGAAATGGACCTGTCAGAAAACCTTCAGGACTACAGACGCAAGCGAGACTTGATCGTATCTGAACTTAAGGATGACTTTGAGATCCAGGGTGGCGAAGGAGCCTTCTATCTGTTTTTGAAGACTCCGTGGGGCACTGGCACGGAATTTGTGACTGAAGCCATTAAAAACAACCTGCTGATCATTCCGGGCCAGGTATTCAGTTCCGTGGATACGCACTTCCGATTGTCCTTTGCGGCGGAGGACCAGACGATTCTGAAGGGTGCCGAAATATTGAGAAAACTGGCAAAACAGGGCTCAACCACAAAAGATTGATGCTTCCGGTTCAAAATTTGCTGGTACACTATGGTCCGGATAAATCGGTCCCATGATGGCGACAACGTCAGAACAGTCTCCGTTGGCTGCGACCAATGAGATGTTTAAAAATTGGATTTTTCCTGATTCGTCACAATTCTGTAGAATCAAAAACAACTGCAGGATGTTTCGTGGTCATCAGAAAAGAGTGTAACGCCGACTCAACCACTGGCTTACAATAGAACAGATGCGGCAATTTGCCGCACGGTCTTCTTCGAACAAATATTCCCACAGAAAAGGAAGCACACATGCGAAAAGCATCGCTCCGATCAAGAGGCTTTACGCTGATTGAGCTACTTGTCGTTATCGCCATTATCGCACTGCTGATTGCTTTGCTGCTGCCGGCCATTCAACAGGCCCGCGAAGCAGCAGCTCGAACTCAGTGCCTGAACAATCTGAAACAAATCGGACTGGCTCTGCACAACTACCATGACGCTCACCTGGTATTTCCTCCGGGACAAATCAGTGGATGGCAGCGAGTTCAAAAGTCAATCACGGGTGGCGGAAGCTATGGCACAATTCCTCCTCTGGAATCATCGAATCAAATTCTTACTCCACAAGTCCTGCCGCCTCACGGTGAAAGTTGGATGTTGCATATCCTGCCTCAAATTGAAAAACAGAGCACCTATAACAACTGGATTCCGGGCCTTAACGTTTGGGGCAATACAAACAACGCCACGTGGCGCAGCATCATGACCACCACCAACGTGAACACAGGTGCGCTGATCGCAGACGAAGCTCCAGGCAATACACACGTTGCGGCGTTCTATTGCCCGTCACGTAGAGCTGCCATGGAGACGACCGCAAAGATGTCACACGCCAGACGTGTAGATCCACTTCAGTCTGCGGGCGGAAACGACTACGCAGGCTGCGCAGGTTCAGGGACGCTGTTTTACGTCGGAAGCACAATTGATCCAACGCAGCCAGACGCCCGTACCACGTGGTACCTTTCAGGCCCGGATCTAGCTGCAATCAACACGTCCAACACATCAACGGCGACAATTCAGTTCTGCCAATCAGGAGGTAACTCTGGCGTATTTGGCCCAAACAGTTCAACAACAATTGCCAGCATCTCTGACGGTACTTCTCAAACGATTCTGGTCGCCGAAGCAGAACGATTCATCGGATTAAATCCAGAGTATCGAAACGTTCAGCCGCTTCTGCGATACCCTTACGATGGATGGGCGTGGGGCGGACCTGCAACAATGTTTTCCACAAGATTGCCACCAAACAAAAAGGAGCACTTCGAAGCAGCTGGTGGGCCGCACTCGGGCATCGTACAGGTTGCCCTGGCAGATGGTTCTGCTCGAACGGTCAGCGAATCCATCGGACTGGACGTGTGGCAGCGTTTGGGCAACATGGCTCAAGGCGTTCCAGTTGGCAACGGCTTTTAGGCCTGACATTTTCCAGCAAAGACAGCAGAAATTGCGGTCTTGATTAAAACTTCAGAACCGCAACGTAAAACGTTGCGGTTCTGTCATTTGCTGTGCTGACAAATTAACATATCTCCGGGTAATCAGGCCTCGGCAGCAGAGAACGATACGGCGAACGTCGTTGACTTGTCGCTGGAAGACTCGCTGTCAACAATTTAACATTGGGTCGCTTCTGCAAAGTGCCTCTTCTAGTGTCGTCCGGCAATCTATTTTTTCAGTTCTAATCAATTCAGGGTCAAAAACATGACCATTCGTTATGCCTGCCCGGAATGCGAATCTGTTCTGAAAATCAGAGACGAGTTGGCGGGAACGAAAGCCAAGTGCCCCAAGTGCAAGACGCCGTTTGTTATTCCGTCGCCGGAAGTAACGCCTGCTGTTGTTGATGAGACGCCTGTCGATACAGAGCCTCCCATCGATATGCCGCTGAAGATTACTCCGAAAGTTGACCCGGCAGACACCGATCTTTACGACACACCAGTGGCTCCTGTTGCGGTTGTTGCCAGCAAGGGTCTTGCACCGGGTGTACCGAAGCCATCCGTCGCAGATTTGATGCGCGAACACGAAGCTTCAAAGAAAAAGAAGCACGAGACGAAGAACAAGGGGAACCTTGAGGCCGCTGCAGCTGTCGCAGAACTTGTGACGGCCGGTTCCGCAGCCGATGCGCTCACCCGAAACTACGATCAAAAACGTGGCAAAACATCAGAACCACCGCCACTAACACGTGAAGAACAAAGAGCGGCAGAAGAAAAAGAAGCCTTCAAGCAGTTTGCCATCAAGGGCGGAGCAGGGCTGGCAGCCACTTTGGTTGTACTGTACTTTCTGATTGGGTGGATGCTTTCCGAATCTTTGCCAGACCTGGAATACGGTCACGGTATCGTCATGATGAACAACGCTCCAATGTCTGGTGCCCGAGTTCAATTTGCCCCCGTGCGCGACCCCAATGCAGGTGAAAATCAGCTTGCGACTCCTTCAGTAGCTTACACCGATGCTGCTGGAAAATTTGTATTGATGTGGGATGACGTTAACGAAGGCGTGTTGCCGGGCAAACATAACGTCACCATCATGGACATCAATGGAAGCGAATTTCGGCTACCGGGTTCCGACGGTCAAAAAGAAATCGCTGTCGGTGAAGACAACGAATTCAACTTCAACCTTTCAACGGGAAGATAGCCGTCTGCACTTTGTCGCCAAACGCCTATCATTATGATCGCTTTTTATGTCAGCAATCACAATTATCGACTACGGCATGGGCAACCTGCGTAGTGTGCAAAAAGCCATCGAAAAAGTTGGCTCCCAGGCCATCATCACGTCTGATCCGTCGCAGATCGCTAAAGCAGAACGAGTCATCCTGCCGGGAGTCGGCGCGTTTCGCGATGCGATTAATGCATTGCATCAGCAAGACCTTGTCGGTGCCATCAACGATGCCGTTAACAGTGGCAAGCCGTTTCTCGGAATCTGTCTTGGGCTGCAGTTACTGTTTGAACTGTCGTACGAAGACGGAGAATACGAAGGCCTAGGAATCATCCCCGGTCGCGTTCGGCGATTTGACCTGCCACCGGATCTGAAAATCCCCCATATGGGCTGGAATCAGTTGCTGCCCACCCACGAACAAAACCCGCTGCTGAAAGAAATTGGCGCGAATGCATGGTTTTACTTCGTTCACAGCTACTACGTCGATCCATCAGATTCGTCGTGGACTGCTGCAGAAACCGATTACGGTGGACGCTTTGTTTCAATGGTCGCCAGGAACAATGTTTTCGCAACGCAATTTCATCCGGAAAAAAGTCAGACTGCCGGGCTGCAGCTGCTGAATAATTTCGTCAACTTTCAGAACTCAGTGGCCGGCTCTGTATAAACAATAGTGCAAGACGCTCACCAGGTGGTTGCAGTCGCCAGTCGAACATCCGCGGCAACTCCGTCCAATTGAATCAAACAACAATTCGTTAACCCCAAACAGCAATCATGCAACTTTATCCAGCAATCGATATCCGTGGTGGAAAATGTGTTCGCCTTCGTCAGGGCGACTACAACAACGAGACTGTCTTTGGAGATGATCCCGTCGAAATGGCTTTGCGATGGAAGGATCAGGGAGCCGAATGGCTGCACCTTGTCGACCTGGATGGAGCAAAAGCCGGCAAACCCGTTAATCACGAAATCGTAAAACGTATCGTTCTTGAAACGGGAATTCCCTGCCAAATGGGTGGAGGAATTCGCAGCGAAGACAGTATTCGCATGGCCATCGAAGAAATCGGGCTGACTCGAGTCATCATCGGAACCAAAGCACTGAAAGAGCCTGAATGGTTCGCTCAGGCATGCCAGACGTTCCCCAACAAACTTGCCCTGGGCCTGGACGCGAAAGATTCCATGATCGCCATTGAAGGCTGGCTGGAAGTCTCCAAAGTGTCCGTCATGGATCTTGCTCGTCAGTTTGTCGACAAGCCTATTTCTGCCGTCATTTACACAAACATTGCCAATGACGGAATGATGCAAGGCGTGGACGAGGGCACTCTAAACGACCTGCAGGCGCTGGCTGAAATGGGCCTGCCGGTCATCGCATCCGGAGGCGTCACCACAATGAACGACATCGTGGCGTTACAAAAAATCGCCGCCACAGTGCCAACCCTGATCGGTGCCATCGTTGGGCGAGCTATCTATGAAGGTACGATTGACGTTAAAGAAGCGTGTGCTGCTCTTGTTTCGTGACGTTCCGTCCATACCCAAACAGCGTGACACAGAAACAGCATAACCATGCCGATTTCATTTCTTAACGATGGCGACAAGCAGCAATTTGACAACGATGGCTACATCATCGTTCCCAACCTGCTTAACGAGATGGAAGCACAACTGCTGGGAAAGATCGCCAGAATCGACCGCAAGCTGGCGGCCGAAAAGACTTCACGAGCTGACGGAGAAGGAGGGTCTGTCGATCTGGTCATTTCAAACGACTTGCCGACGGACACGATCTACGGTGCCATCGTACGCATGCAGCCACTTGTGGAAACGATGGAACAACTGCTGGAAGACGAAGTCTATCACTACCATCACAAGATGATCTTAAAAGAGCCGAAGGTTGGCGGAGCCTGGGCGTGGCATCAGGATTACGGCTATTGGTACAACAATGGCTGCCTGTTTCCGGATATGGCCAGCTGCATGATTGCTGTCGATAAGGCCACCAAAAAAAACGGCTGTCTGCAGGTCCTCAAAGGCTCACACAAAATGGGACGAGTCGACCATGGTAAACGTGGCGATCAAACAGGCGCCGATGAAGAACGCATCACGGCCGCACTGGAACGCCTGGAACTTGTTCACGTAGAACTGGAACCAGGATCCGCAGTTATCTTTCACGGAAACACATTGCATCGCTCCGACCAAAACCACAGCGACAACCCACGCTGGGCGTTCATCTGTTGTTACAACACGCGGCATAACAATCCGTGGAAAGAATCCAAACATCCTCGATATTCTCGGCTGGATCGATGGGATCGCGACAAAGTCGTTGAAACTGCATCGCAACAATTAGACGAACTTGAATCCGTTGGATAGTGCCACAAACAACCAGGCGAGCTCTGACAGCATCACCCAGCTAAGCCAGACAATTCGGGCCAGTGGAATTGAACTGGGGTTCGACGTGCTGAAGATTGCTCCGGCGATCTCACCGCCTGGGTATCATCCACTGATCGAATGGCTGACCAACGGTTATCACGCCGACATGGATTGGATCGAACGCCGCCAGGCTGCGTATGAACACCCCAACGGAGTTCTTCAAAACACTCGCAGCGTGATTGTGGTGGCGTTGAACTACCACAATGAAGATTCGCTTGAAGGTGAATTCCGAATTTCCAGGTACGCTCACGGTTCTGTCGACTACCACAGCGTACTTCGGAAAAGAATGAAATCACTGACACGAATCATGCGTGACATCGCCCCGCAGGAAATCACTCGTGCCGTGGTTGACACGGCGCCACTTCTGGAACGCGACTTTGCACGGTTGGCTGGAATTGGCTGGTTTGGCAAAAACACAATGCTGATCAGTCGCGAAATCGGCAGTTGGTTCTTTCTGGGAGCAATCCTCACCACGGCTGAACTCCAATACGACGCCCCCTTCAAAAAGGATTACTGCGGATCGTGCGATGCATGCCTTCAAGCATGCCCCACAAATGCTTTTCCAGAACCAGGCGTGTTGGATGCCAACCGGTGCATCAGTTACCTCACGATAGAACGTCGCACTAGACCTGTCGACGAATCATTGCGTGCAGGCATGGGAAACTGGGTCTTCGGTTGCGACGTCTGCCAGGAAGTTTGCCCCTGGAATCGCTTCGCTCCTTCGCAGAGTCCCTCGGAATTTCATCTGCGAGATGAACTGCGTTCAATCAGTCTGGAAACGCTGCTTAGACTTGACGACGGCGAATTTCAAAAGCTGTTCAAGGGAACTCCACTGGAACGTACTGGCCGCGACGCCATTGTTCGTAATGCCGCCATTGCTGCGGGCAACCAAAACAAGGGCAGCTTGCGGCCAGTCCTGACTTCGCTGCTGTCCGATAGTTCTCCCATTGTCAATGACGCCGCCAAATGGGCTCTTGCTCAGCTGGCCCCAGACTGATCTGCCTTTTCCCCACTTTGCAAGCAGCTTCGAGCCGTCACAATTCGTCCGTCGAACGATTGGGGGAGAATCGGGAAGTGCTCAAAACCTGTTTACGAAATTTCAGCTATCGCCTAAATTCCGCTCAGACTGCGCCAGGTTTTTGACGCGTGATGTTGAATGGAGTCGACTGAAATGAGTATTCAAACTGCTGGCCTGATCGCACAAATCGGCATTCCGGCGGAAGCCCCTACAGCTTCGGCAACCAATGAAACAACAATGGAGCCAACCGGAATTTTCAGCAATGGCTTGCAGGGAATTGTCGACTGGGTCGCCAAAAACGCGTCTGCAGACTGGTTTTTAGCTCAGGCAAAAACGCACGGCCCCAATATTCTTAGTGCGATTGCCGTGTTTGTGATTGGCCGGTGGGTTGCTCGATTCGTTACTGCGGCAATTGTCAGAGGCGCCAAGAGAGCCCACGTTGACGCAACTTTGGTCGGATTTCTGAACAACCTGATCTACATGATGCTGCTGACGGCGGTCTGCATTTCTGCGTTGCAAAGATTGGGCGTCGACACAAACTCAATGACAGCCATTTTGGCAACCGCTGGTTTCGCTGTGGGAATGGCCTTGCAGGGTTCGCTGGGCAACCTGGCAGCCGGCGTTATGCTGATTTTCTTTAAGCCGTTTCGAGTGGGCGAAACTGTCGAAGTTGCTGGGAACAAGGGGACCGTCGTCGAGATCCAGATGTTCAACACAATCTTGTTGACGCTGGATAATGTGCGGATTATCGTCCCGAACAGCAAAATCACGGACGGCACAATTCAGAACTATTCAGCCGAACGCGAACGCAGAATCGACCTTGTTATTGGCTGCGGCTACAACGACGACATTCGAGCAGTGAAGCAGACAATGCAGGAGATTCTGGAAACAGAGCCACGGGTATTGAAGTCACCCGCTCCCGTCGTTGCGGTGTCAGAACTTGGTGACAGCAGCGTGAACTTTGTCGTCAGGCCATGGGTGTTAAGCGGTCATTATTGGGACGTTCGATTTGCATTGATGGAACAAATCAAGCTGGCCTTCGACGAAAACGGGTTCACAATTCCGTTTCCTTCACGCGATCTGTTTCTGCATACGCCCGAATCAAAGGCTGAGACACTGGCGTTTAAGCCATCCAAAGCCGCTTAGTTTGTGCAACGTGCCGAGCAAGCCTGAATCAGCGTTCCGCACGTGCGGGACAATTCTAAACCCGATTTTCCGTGCCCTGAGTGGTTCGTTTCAATGGTGCAATGAACAAAACTCTTACAGAATTTCTGAGCGACGGTCTATCCGCAGAACGAGTCAAACGCATTCATGAAGTCGCAAGTCAAAGAACTCGCCACCTGACTATTGTTCTGGAAAACATCACTCACAGCCACAACGCGAGTGCCTGCCTGCGAACGTGCGATTGCTTTGGTGTTCAGGATGTCCACATCGTCGAATCGTTCAGTAGCTTCAAGCCGAATCCGGACGTCGCTCGCGGAGCCAGCAAGTGGCTGACGATACATCGACACCAGGGTGAATTTGAACAATCCGAAAATCACGCACCGACAACAGAACGCTGCATCAAACAACTGAAAGATCAAGGCTATCGAATTCTGGCCACTTCGCCTCGCCAAAACAGCACTCCTTTGTCCGAAATTGACATCACTCAAAAAAACGCAGTCATCTTCGGATCAGAAAAGCCGGGAGTCAGCACGACAGCGATCGAACATTCTGATGAACTGATCCACGTACCCATGTTCGGATTCACAGAAAGCTTCAACGTTTCGGTTTCTGCAGCGATTGTCCTGCAGCAACTGACAGAAAGACTGCACAAGTCAGATATTAAGTGGCAACTGGACAAGGAAGAGCAACAATCGCTGATTGATTTGTGGGTGCAAAAAAGTCATGGCTTCAGACTTGCCGCATTGTGTCGTCGATTTGAATCCGAAGCCAAACACAAGTAAACACCCGCACTCGCAACCAGGCAACGATTTGCACAGCTTGCGATTAACCTGCAGGAATCACCGATAACCAGCCAATGGTAGTTGCGATCGTCACGAAACTTGAAATCAGCTCCTTAGCATTTCCGGAAGACTCCAGACGAAAAGCCAACGGCAGGTTTTGAATGGCGACAGCCATTTCCGCAGGCACCAAACGCTAAGACCTGCTGATACTTCCCACAATTTGCGGCCATTTCCACTCTGCTGATCGCCGCGGCAAAGGCAGAATCAGCCCGGTTCAAGTCCGACTATGAAAATTACTCAGCAGGTATTTGCGTGGCCCAATTCGCCAACCCACAAGCAAAACCCCAGCAAAAACGGACAAAAGTGGCTACCCGCTTGTCGGCTCGACTTGTGAACTGAGGGATATCGCACGTCAATCCGGGACAGAAGGTTCCATGTCAGGACTCATATTGAGCTGTTTTCCAAAATCCGTTACTTCTACCGGTCTCTCAAGCGGAAATTCTTCCGTAGCAGAAAGAATTCCATCTCACCGACCTATCGTTGCCGACCCTTCCTGTCTCTTTTCTGATGCTTATTTCCGAACCACAACAAGGCTGAGTCTTAGACAAATTGAACTGCCATTGCAGAAACCGGCTCAACGTGAGCAGATTGGCAGCACCATAAAATCTAAGTTTGTAACCTTTGAGTGATTGTTGAAAACAGCACCCGATCTTTCAGGGTCAACACTACGAGAAGCCCCCATGACTTCTTCAACAACCAAACAAGCTGGATCTCAGAGCTTTGCAAAGAGCCTTCTTTGCCTGGTGTCTGCGTCGCTGATGACATTGCTTGGAATTGCTGGGCCTCTGGGTGCCGAAGAACTTCCGGAAACGGTTGTCGACGTGCTGATTGAAGGCAACGAGACGATCCCCAGTTCGGTCATCCTGCAAAAAATTCTCACTCAACCAGGTAGACCGATTTCCAACCGTCAGTTGCGTGAAGACAAACGTAACCTGATGAACACGCGCTGGTTTTACAGCGTGTCAGAAAGATTCGACACGACGCCAAAGGGCGACGTTTTGATCTTTCAGGTTCACGAGCGGCCGATTGTGCGCCGAGTGCAGTTTCGGGGCGTTACCAGCAGTCGCCGTTTGAAAGAACTGGCATCGTGGACCGGGCTGAAAGTTGGCAGCCCATTCGACCATATCGCCAACCGAGAAGCCGTTCATCGCATTGAACAGGAATACAAAGAGAAAGGCTATTTCTTCGTAAAGGTCGAACTGGAACGGGGCGGCCAGCCTACAGATCGAGAAGTGATATTCCGAATTCACGAAGGTAAAGTCGTCCGCGTACAGCGAAGATCTGTCCAGTTTGCTGGCAACAATCAACAGAATGGCGGACAGCTTTCATGGATGCTGGAACGACAATCCCAGGACGGTTCGTTCGGCCTCTCTCCTTCAGCGGCCCGTTTAAAAACAAAGCTTGTCACCAAAGAAGCAGTTCTTGGATTTTTCGGCGGACTCTACAAGCCCGAATCCATGGAACAGGATGTTACGGCACTAAAGCAGTACTATCGCGGTTTGGGATTCTTTGACATAGCCATCACTGCGGAACCCTTGTTCTCCCAGGACAGATCCAGCGTCGAAATCCGTTACACGGTGAATGAAGGCATCCCGTACAAGGTCCGCAACATTGAAGTTAACGGCAACAACGTTATCGCTACCAATCGCCTGCGACTCGAACCAGCCTTACGCAAGGGACAGTATTTTAACTCGCTGAACCTATCCAAAGACGTACGCAGCATGATGGAGCAGTACGGAGATCGTGGCCATTATTTTGCAAACGTCACACCAGTTCCAAAATTCACAGAACAACCTGGCATCGTTGATATCTCATTCGAAATCGACGAAGACCGACCTCGCTATGTGCGTTATGTCAACGGTCAACTGCTGGGCGACAATCCACACACGATGGAAATTGTCCTGAAAAACCACTTGCAACTTGAACCCGGAGACAAAGCAAATCCCAAACTGGTTTCTCGCGGAAGATCGCGACTTTCCGGAAGCGGTCTGTTTGAACCCAACATCGTTGTCGATGTTGTGCCGGTTGATCAGGATCAGATGATGCAGGTATCGAACTCGCGAACGATTCGAGGGCAGGGCGAATCGGGCTATTCTCCTGCGTGGACCGGGCTGTTTCATGAACAATCAACGGCTCCGGCTTATGGTCACTCAATTCTTGGAGGCACAACAAACGCTGAAGGAAGAACATCTGCCCCTGCTACTCCAACGGTCGCTCCCAACACCGCCCCAACCAAGGAGCAACCTGCGTCTCAAATTCAGACGGCCAATCAAGCAACAGCTCCTGCGGTCTCGTTTATCCGCCAATCAGACACACCTCGCGTTGTCGAATTTACCGCATGCAGCCCAACAAAACTTTTCTACGAACCTCAAAGCGAGTTGCTGACTTCGTCGTTTCCTGCCGGAACAGAAGACGCTTTAACCATTCGTGGTCAAAGCCCGGACGGAAACTTTTACTCAGCTCAACCCGGTCGCGGAAATCCTGTATTGGATGGCAGTCCATACAACAATCAGTTTCAGGCTCTGCCGCCTGGCTGGGTCGATGTTAACGTTTCTGCAACAGAAGGACGCACCGGACGCCTGATGTTTGGAGCTGGCGTAAACAGTGACGCTGGAATTGTGGGATCATTCGTTTGGGACGAACGAAACTTCAATCTGTTTCGCCCGCCAACATCTTTCGCAGATATCATTGAAGGACGAGCGTGGCGTGGCGGTGGACAGAAATTCCGACTGGAAGCGGCACCTGGTGACACGGTCAGTCGATATGCCGTCAGCTGGACGGACCCGTATTTTATGTACAGCGACTACAGTTTAAGCGTGAGCGGTTTCTACTTTAACCGTTTCTATCCTGACTGGGACGAAACACGCCTGGGTGGACGCGTTAGTCTGGGCCGACAGATTACTCCTGAATGGTCGGTCAATGCGGCACTTCGCCTTGAAGATGTGGAAATCAATAATCCACGCGCGGTCACGGGAGGAACGACTTCGGTTCCTGAACTGGAAGCCGTTCGCGGCGGCAACTTCCTCTCAACTGTGAGAGGTTCAGTTTCGCACGACACGCGAGATTCGTCGCTGATGCCAAGTGATGGCCACTTCTACGACCTGGCTTTCGAACAGGCTTTCGGTGACTTCAACTATCCTCGCTGGGAAGGCGAAGCTCGCCAGTATTTCACAATGTACAACCGAGCAGACGGTAGCGGACGCCACGTGCTGACACTGGCCGGCAACATGGGCTGGAGCGGCAACGACACTCCCGTCTTCGAACGTTACTATGCTGGTGGATTTCAGTCTTTTCGAGGTTTCGCATTTCGCGGTGTGACACCTCGCGGTGCAGACAACATCTCCACTGGGGGTACGTTCCAGATGCTTGGAACCGCAGAATACCGCATTCCACTAACCGCCGATGACATGGTCAACATGGTGGTATTTAGTGACGTCGGATCTGTTGAACAGGATGTTAGACTGGACGACTTCCGAGTCACCGTTGGTGTGGGTCTGCGAGTTGTTGTTCCTGCCATGGGACCAGTACCACTGGCCTTCGACTTTGGCTTCCCGGTTAAGAGTCAAAAATTCGACGACGAACGAATCTTCAGCTTCTACGTTGGCATCAATCGATAGACGAATTGAGCGGGGAACATAGAATTGTGAGCCCCAAAAACCAGAAAACATCTGGCTGCATCGCCGACTGCTCCCCAATCAACGAACGATCAGTGGGAACCCGACAATCATTTGCTAAACTTCGCGGATGATTGTTGAAGGACTTTTAACCACCGTCGATTCTGCAGGAAACCTGAACGTAGCGCCCATGGGGCCAATCGTTGACGGCGACTTTGCTGCCTTGACACTGCGCCCGTTTCGCGGATCAACAACCTACGAAAACCTACTGGCAACAAAGGTGGCCGTGTTTCACATTGTTGACAGCGTTGATCTGATTGCCGAAGCCGCAATCCGTAAACTCAGTCGCAATCGCATTCCGCCAACAAAACCGGCCGCCAAAATAGCCGGCTTCGTGCTGGAAGACTGCTGCCGCTATTTTGAGCTTCAGGTTACAGAATGCGACATTTCTGAAGCACGATCCAGCATGACGGCCAAAGTTGTTCTTCAGCAGGAACGACGCCCCCACTTTGGCTTCAACCGAGCTCGCCATGCCGTAATCGAAGCTGCGATCCTTGCCACGCGAGTTCACATACTGCCTAAATCAGAAATTGAATCAGCGATTCAATTTCTGAAACCTGCCGTCGAAAAGACGGGCGGCCCCGTTGAGACTGGTGCCTTTCAAATGCTGGTGACCTATATCGAAGAACATTTCGCTAAGGGAGCTCGCACGTGAGTGAAATCGAAGTGATGGCTGGGTCCCGCCTGCACTTTGGATTGCTGTGTGCGGCTCAGGGCAAACGTTGGCACTATGGTGGAATCGGCATGATGCTGGATCAACCACAGTGGCACATTCAAATCGGTTTCAACCAAACCAGTGAAGCCGACAACATTGACGCTTCAGACGGTGTCAACGTTCGCATCAGTAACATCGTCAACACCTATCGAAGACTTCATGGCCGTTTACCAGCGATAAGCGTGACGGCAAAAAATGAAGCGACAATGCACGCTGGCCTGGGTGCTGGAACTCAGCTTACATTGGCCATCGCCTCAGCTCTGCAAATACTTGAACGCCAGACTTCAAGACGCAGCGCAGCAAACATTGCGGAAGACTTTGGCAGAAGCCGGCGTTCAGCCATCGGAACTTATGGCTTTGATCACGGGGGATTTATCGTCGACTACGGTCGTTCGTTACCCGAAAACGAACAGATCCGTCGATTGCGATTTCCTGAGGAATGGCGAATGGTGTTAATGACACCTCAAGCATCAGCGGGACTGTTCGGTGAAACAGAAGAATCTTTTTTTGGCAAACCCGATACGCTGGACGATCGCGTCGTTCAAAAGCTGGAAACGATTGTTGAACGTGAAATCTCCGTCGGCCTGGACTCGATAGACTTTCAATTATTCCGTGAAGGACTTGCCGCCTATGGCAACCTGGCCGGGGAGTTTTACGCGTCGGCTCAAGGCGGAATTTTTTCCAGTCCGGTGTTGCGGACCATCGCTCGCTGGCTGGAAAAACAGAATATTACCGGGGCAGTACAATCTTCATGGGGACCGACCATTTGCATCCCCACAGCCAGCGAACAGGATGCCGAACAATTGATTGAAACAATCAAGACACACGCATCAGCCACATCGATTGACCTGCGCATCGCCAGGGGTATGAACGTGGGAGCGACAATCAAATCGAATGTGGACGATAATCAACGATCATTCGGATAGAAGCGGGCCAGCCAATTGGGAGACACTCCCAGCTGTGCGGCCGTAATTAAGCACCAGTTGCGAACTGTTTGCCGCAGAATCCCTCGTCTTTCCCATCGCCGAGCTGACACTAACAATGGGCTGTCGATTACTCTGACGCGGCCTTGCTTGCGAAGAACTTTCATTATCAGAAGGTCCTCCATAAACTTCACCTGTGGAAACTGCCCGACAGCGTTAAAGACCTCTGTCCTGACAAAAATGGCCTGATCACCGTACGCCCAATTCAAAACGGCAGCACGCAGATAGTTTCCCTGTTCAAGGCAACGGTAAGCAAATCCAGGCTTATCAATCCGTTGCCGAAAACAGCCCGCAACCAGCGTTGGATCGGCCTGCATGCGTTCTTTCAGCTTGCGAATTCCGTCAACGTGCAGGCAACAATCCGCATGCAGAAACAGCAGCACATCACCTGTTGCATAAGTTGCCCCCAGATTCTGCTGGGCGGATCGACCTGCAGATGGGGCCTCCAGCAGCGTCGCATCCTTTCTGGCAACGGACACGGTATTGTCCGTGCTGCCACCATCAACAACGAAAACTTCGTCTGCATCAGCAGCATGGGCACTGGCAATTGCAGCGGCAACTGCGACCTCTTCGTTCAGCACTGGAATAATTACAGATACCGTCAGCAAGTGTCTTCCCCATGACTAACAGGCCCATGACTAACAGGCCCTGCACGCTTTCGCAGAGGCTAAGAAAAACAATTCGTTCAGACTCGCCGGTAAAGCTTGCACTGCCGTCGCGATGCAGCCCACCGTTTCTACTGCTCTTGAAGTTCGGAAAGCTCGTGCATCAGCGCCGACGAAAGGCTCTGAATTTTCTCCGGCGATTCCAGCTTTGAGCCGTTTTCATCAACAACGTAAAACACGTCAACCACCTGATCAATGTTTGTCGCGATGCGAGTCAATTCGACCGAAAGGCCGTGCTGATACATGGTGAGCGCCAACGTGTAAAGCAACCCAGGAGTGTCCATCGCAAACACGTCGATCACTGTATGTTTTTCTGAACAGTCGTTGTCGATGGAAACGTGCGGATCCACAACGGCGATCGCCGGGCTTTTCTTCTTCTTACGGAATAGACCGCTGCGTCGAAAAATGTGATCCACCGTTTGTTTGCCGGTCAGCACGTTAACGACGGCATTGCAAACTTCCTGAATTCTTTGCTGGGGCACCGCTCCAATAAAATCGTTGTCGCTGACACGAAACGAACCAATCATGGTTGATGCCGCAGTTGTACACGATTGAGCCGCGTGGATGTCCATTCTTAGTCCGGAAAGCACGCCTGCAATTTTATGAAAGCTGCCGGCTTCGTGCCGAGTACCCGCGAAGGCCCGATAGGTGACGGTATCTGTTTCAGCATCATACTCGCCTTCGATTCGCACGCCGACGTCTGACAACTGTTGGATTGAATCGAGATCGCGAGCAATTCGTTCCGGCTCTTCCGTCATCAGATAGAACGGCGGCAGAGAATCCAGCTGGCGGTCAATCCAGTCAGGCCATTTTTCAGACTCGTGAGAACCTACCGGAACAATCGAAGATCGCACGTGCTCTCTAATCAACTGCAAACGTTCGCGTTCAAGATGATTGAAGGGCCGCCCACTTAGAATCAGCATTGTGCGACTATACAGATCTGCCAGCAAGTCGCCCTTCCAGTCGGTCCAGACTCCGGGGCCCACCGCTTTAATATCCGCAACAGATAACACATACAGCATTCGCAGCAATTCCGGTGCTCCCACCAACCGCGCGAATTCGATCAACAACGCCTGGTCGGTGATATCGCGACGGAATGCAAGATCCGGCATCACAAGGTGCTGCCGAACCAGAAACATCATCATGCGTTTTTTGTTTTCGGGCGTTTGCAGCCGAACGGCGACTTCTTCCGCAATCTTTTCACCAATGATACTGTGATCGCCGTCACGGCCTTTGCCGATATCGTGCAGGATTAACGAAATGTGCAAGGTCGCCTTATGACGAACACTTCTATATGCGGTGCCCAGCGGACTATCGTCTTCCGAAAAGCCGACAACTTCATCAATTGTCTTCAGAGTATGTTCGTCAACGGTATAGCTGTGATACTGATTGAACTGCATCAGATACCGAATTTCCGAGACTGCCGGAATCAACCAGTCAAGCACATGAGTTTCGTACATCGCCCGAAGAGTAGCCGGAAGACCGGCACCGGAACGCAGAATTGCTCGAAACTTGCTGCAACTCGCATGCCCCGGTTCATCCGGCAATTTGGCAACCAGCTTTCCGATAACCTTTCGAAGCCCCGGACGCAGCGGCATGTTTTCCGCAGCAGAAGTGGCGAACACCTCCATCAGTTTTTCCGGTTGCTTTTTCATTGCCGCCATAAATTCATCGGTAACGCTCAGAACTCCATCATGCACATAAAATCCCGCTGGACCGCGCGATGGCAGAATGGCAATCTTCAGGCGGCCAAGTAACGAGGGGCGGTGTTCTGTCTCCGCAACTCGTCGCACGATTTCAGCAACCTGAGAAGTTCTGCGAAAATAATCCTGCATGAATCCTTCCACGGCACGCCGAGGATCTCGACTCAGTTCGCCTCGACTGCGAACAATCTCAAGCTGCAGATCACGAGTCAGAACATCCTGCTTCAGCCCAGCTCGACAATGAAGCTCAAGGCGCAATGACGTCAGAAATTCATCCGCCTGAATCAATACGGCAAGTTCCTGTGTTCGAATGGCTCCATGTTCCAGCAATGTTGAAGGATGAGAATCACCGAATTGAGCATACGAAACCCAGCGCATCAGATGCAGGTCTCTAAGCCCACCGGGAGAACGCTTCAAATCCGGTTCAAGCTGGTTAACGGAATCACCGCGAGCCATCCACTCATCTTTGCGTGAGGAAACACAGGCCTCAACAAATCGGTCAGCCGGGTCGCAAAACACCTTCTTTTCAACCAGACGCGACAAAGCTCGAAACATCAGATTGCTGCCCAGCAACAGACGCATGTCGACCAGCGAAGTTGCAAACTGCACATCTTCATTGGCAAACTTCACCACGTCTTCGGAGGTGCGTATGCTGTGTCCCAGCTGAAACCCGGTATCCCAACAGTCCCTTACAAAAGATGTCAGCACTGGTTCCATAACTGCGGCAGTTTTGGGCGAAACCAGCAGCAACAAGTCGATGTCAGAATAGGGAGCAGGGCGGCGGCGACCATTTCCTCCGACGCAGATCACGGCAAATTCAGCGGTCTCCTGCACACCGTTTCCCGCAAGCGAAGTTCGGATCATTTCCTGAAGCAGACCGTCCAACTGGTCAGAGAACCAATTGCAGATCTCCACGCCGGACTCGCCAGCAGCATGCCGAACGGCGACCTCAGAACGCAGAGCTTTCATCAGTTCTCGGCGTTGTTGAATAACTGCAAGATTGGGGGCAGAAGCTGATTCTCTGGGCACGGGAGACTATTGTTCCTGGGAGGGGCAACTACTGGAAAGACAAACTGGAGCATTTCAGCGCCTGCCCCGAAGGATATACCGAAACCGCCAGAAAACCCAGCCTCCGCAATTCTAATTGCCCGCTTCAGTAGCCACGAAAAATGCACAAGTGACGCTCAGGCCACATTTCAGAGTCACAAAACGATGCGAATTCAATTCAAAATAAATCCCGAGCCCATAAGGCCCGGGATTTACAGAATAGTCGATCGCGTTGCCCGTTTTTAAAGCCGACTTCATGTCATCGCTGACCAGCGTGGCACGCCGATCATCTCCATAAGTCGAAGTGAACAAGTTTGCCTGCCTTGGCCGTGTTCACCCAAAAGGGCGAACGGCGATTGCTGCGTTGTTCATCTGACGCATCTATACCAGTCGACACCTTTTCATGTGGAAACTAAATCGCTTCAGTCCCACTTTCGCCCGTTCGAATTCTGACGATCTGCTCGAGTGAAGATACGAAAATTTTGCCATCGCCAACCTGGCCGGTTCTTGCTGATTCGCAGATTGCGTTGAGGGCTGCATCAACTTCGCCTTCGCCAACAACGACTTCCATTTTCACTTTGGGCATGAAATCGACTGTGTACTCGGCCCCGCGGTAGGTCTCTTTGTGACCCCGCTGTCGCCCGAAACCTCTGACTTCAGAAACGGTCATGCCCTGAACGCCGATCCCCGTCAAAGCAGTCTTCACGTCTTCCAACTTGTAATGCCGAATAATTGCCTCTAATTTCTTCATGGTCGCCTTATCTTTCACACAAATGAAAACACAAAACTGCAATCAGCCATGGGCGAATGCGGTCTCAACGAGGTAAAATCTCGGTGCGCAAGTAACTATTCTGCCCAAAACGATGCATACAACTTCTTGAGCACGAACAGAACGAGCCCGATCGGCAGCTCGACCTTCGATCAAGAGCCGCTCCCTCATTAGGCAATTCACGTGCCATAAGAAAAAAACCGGCAATTGAAGCCAGCAGAAGCCACGTGTTGCCCAACAAACGCGCAGTAAGCCTAAACAGCAGGCAAAATCACTAACAATGGCTATATTCTTTTCAGGTTGGTTAAGATCCGGGCGTACATTGCAGAAGTATCCACTTTGATATCCGGCCAATCCAAGGTCGTTCCCTAATCTTCGATTTCCCGCCTGACCCAGCCCTATGCTGACCTATTTCATCATCGCAGCTTTGGGCTACCTGCTGGGGCGAATCGGCGCCGCATGGGCTGCCGTGATGCTGGCTGACATGAATTCCGGTGGGCTGATCTGCTGCCCCAAATGCAATGCAGCTGTGTCCGCTAAGAAACGCTGGACCAATATCCTGCCAATTCGCTGCCCGTGCGGAAACGCAAAGAAAATTCTGTGGCCGAACTGCTCAGCCATTGGACTTAGTCTCACGTTTGTCACGTTCGCATGGTTGCTGCTGGATCCATCGATGCGCTGCCAAAGCGTGCACGAAGTACAGCCATCCCTTCCTTTAATCAGCTCACGACTTCCGTTTCACCTGACGCTGATTTTTCTGCTTTGGGTTGCCACGTTAACCGACCTGCTGGACTACGTGATCCCGGACGAAGTCATTTATCCTGGAATTCTGATTGCCGTCGTTTCAGCAGCTTTCATCGGTGAACTGCAGTTGATTCATATCTGGGTGAATTGGGACGAAGCATTGGTTAGCCTAAACGGACCATATCTTCCTGAATGGATGAAGCATCATCAACACCTGCACGGTTTTGCCTGGAGCATCGCGGGACTCGCAACAGGGGCATCTATTACCTGGCTGGTTCGCTGGATGTCTGAAACAATTCTGGGCTATCCGGCTCTGGGCCTGGGAGACGCGACGCTGATGGCACTGGTCGGCTCGTTCGTGGGATGGCAACCGACACTTTGTATTTTGGCCATCGCGCCGCTGGCCGGGCTGATAATAGGAATGCTGGCCTGGTTAATCACCGGCAAAACATTCGTGGCATTCGGACCGTACCTTGCCTTTTCAACGCTGGTGGTCATCAGTACCTGGCGCTGGCTTTGGGCCGATTACTTAACGTTGCGTGACATTTTCAGTCACTGGCCGTCAGTGCTGGGACTAATCGGTATGGCATTTACAACGTTGCTGGTGCTGCTTGTGTTGCTGAGAATGTTTCGATCGTTGCCTGCTGAATCACTAAAGCGATAGGCTTGGCGACATTCGCATCCGCAATGAATAACCCCCCCCCAACGCTCAGAAATCAGATCATATCCAGCTTGTGATGTCGCCGAGCCGGAGGCTTGGCACAAGTGGCGCAGATCCCATGAGCTTCCAGGCGGTGGCCGCTCATGCGAAAGCCCAATTCAAGTGCCACACGTTCCAGAATTGCCGAGATCTCTTCGTTGCGGAATTCGGTTAACGAATTGCACTTCGCACAAATGAAATGGTCATGCTGAGGATAGCCATAATCGTGTTCGTAAACTTCCCGATCATTGGCTCGAGCAACTTTCCGAATAAGCCCGGCTTCTTCCAGCTGAGCAATCGTACGATAAACGGTTGCTCGGCTAACACGACGCCCATCCTGAGGCTTATCCAGACGGGCAACGATTTCGTCCACATCGAAGTGCTCATGATCGGAGAAGATCTCGCGCACGATGATCTCACGTTCCTGAGTCAGGCGTTTTCCACGTGTGGCCAGAAACTCACGAAATTTTTCTTCGGGCGCTACAGCCACGTTTTGGGGAGCAAAATCGCTCACGTCAAACCTCAGTACATCGAACAGCACAGTAAAACGCGAAGTATACGCCTCAAACGTCGCCAACCGCCACAACGTTACGGCCGTACTCCCCACAATTTTACCAGACTTGCGAGCTAAGTTTCGTTTACGCAACGGTTTTATTTAATACCCAGACATCTGTGGTGGCAAACGCGGCTGATCGTCAGGCAGTCAAATGCCCAGCAAGTCTCAACCGCGATCGACTCACACTTTCAACAAAAATCAATTTCCGCCAGCCTGAAGCTGCTGAATGAACATTCCAATCTGAACGAATCCCTGAAACGTTTCAACCGGAAGACTGGAACGAACAAGCAAATGCTGAGGTTCAGCGGTCACAGAAAAACCGGCATAGCTGCGTGAGATTCGCAACCCGTCCAACTGATCTGCCGTAAGCGGCACCGGCAGCGTCCCGGTAGAAAGGATCAACTGGGCGAAACGCTGAGTCATCGACGGAATATCAATCAGGCAAACAAAATTCGCTTTTTCGGGCAAATGATTTCGAGCATCAAGCAGCTGCGAATCCGTCCACGATTTTGCGTGAAGAAGCTGCTTCATCGCATCCGTTCCTCCACCCATTGTCTGATAAAGCGTGTTGCCTCTTACAACCATTCGCTGCGTAATTCCGTCTGAGCCATATAGCTTTTCATTAACGGCCCGCTGAACTCCAAGCGGGTCCAGTTCCGGCGGAATCGTCTGTTTGATCGTGAAAAGATCCACAGGCAATCCGTCTATCTGCTCAACATCTCTCTGATAAGACTGCTTCTGCTTCAAACCACCAACCTCATATTCAAAGCCGCCCTCCATGCTGGCAAACGCTTCCCGAATAACTGCCCCGGGGCTGATTTCAGAGACACCGAAATAGCTCATAACACCGTCAACGGCATTGATGTCCATGTCACCACCGCCAACAAAAGATCCAAACTTCGCGTCCTGCATTTTTTCAAAAGACTGCAAAAACTTTTCTCGCACGGCATCAGCTACCGGCATTTTGCTCATCATCCGTTTGGCAAAGTTGACCAAAGGAACAGCATCCAGGTGAACACCAGCATACATCGCCTGACCTTCCGGCAGTAACTTTAGCGCTGCCAGATCGCTGGAAGGCTGGCTGGACAAAGTCATGTCTGTATTGCTGCCTTTCGAGACAGAAAGCAGTTCATCAATCTGCAGGCTGTCTTCTGTTGCCTTAATGCTGACAACCAAAGACTCAGAATCACGAACAGCCCGAATCACTCCGCGGCCCAGCTCACGATACATGTCCCAGACGTAGGTCAGATCCGTTGACTGTTTGCCCGCAGGCACCTGGCTTGCAATGACATCAATCAGCTGATCAAGTTGATCCTCAGCGCCGCCAAGTTTGTCGGCAAACACGGTCTTTAGAGTACGACCGTTAATAAACACTGTCAAATGCCCGGAATTGAACAGTTCCGTGTCGCGACGATCGAACAATGTGGCAATTGGTGCCACGTCGCCAGCAAGACACGACTCCACCAGTTGCACGCGAGCTTCACTGCGAGAATAGACGCCCCACTTGTCGTCGCCTCCAAACTTGAAGCTGGCGTTGGTGATCCCGGCTTTCATAGCCGCGGCATCAGTTGCAGGAATCAGCAACACAACGTCGGGCGCACCCGTCGGCTTGGCGAACAGAGCCAGATACCAGTCGGCAGCTTTATCAACACCGGCCAACGTTGGATTTTCAATCACCATTCCCAGCATTCCGGCCTGAGCCTGAATGATGCCGCCGACGCCGGGCTGAAATTTGTTCAAAAAAGCGGCAAGATCGCTGACAGTTGTGTCGGGAGCACGTAAACGCACAACCAACGACGCCTCCGATGGAAGGACATCACAGCCATCTGCAGCAGTGGAAGTTGGCTGGCCAACAATCAACAAAGACGAAACAACTAATCCAACAAACGTCAAAGAGCGAGCAGCCATTTTGAACTCCGTAAAAAAGGAACATCGCTTTGGCGTGAGAACCACTGCGGATCCGCTCGCGTTCGAATGACTTTTCGTCAGCCGGTTTTTCTTTTTTACGCAAGCTTCAAGGCACAGAATACCCAAACTCGCCCATAAACTGCTACTCAGAATACAAACCAGAAAAAGACGCCCTCCAAACGATCAAAACCACAAGCAGGCTTTTGTTATGTCACAGCTTTGTCGTGGCATAGAAATTGTGAAGGCTCAAATACATCACAATCGCCGTGCCAATACTGACCGCAATTACCAAACCGCCAATAATGCGAGTACGCTTAATTTGCCACCACATGAAGATTCCGGAAAGCCCCCAGCAAACCATCGCAATCGCCATAATGTCGACAGCAAAAGACCAATACGTGCGGCCATTCCAATGAGGCGACTGCACATGCGTTGAGTGCATTCGCATAAAGAAATGGCGTGGCGTCATTCCATCCTGATGATCGTATTTGGTGACATCAACATGACCATCTTTCAGCACATAAGTCACTCGCGCCGGTTCGCCATCAACCTGCGCCAAAAAATTGAGCTTCGTCCAGCCGACTGGTTGAGGTTGCTTTTTCGAAGCAACCTCCGCAGCAGCAAACACCTGCTCAGCAGACTGCCTGACAATGTCCTGCGGATCTGGCGAAAGATTGATGTTCTTCACCTCTGCCAGCATAACAACGGGCGTTTCCTCATTGCGAGGATGCGTCAACACACGAGCACTACCGCTAAGTGGATCGATTTGTGCCACGTGTTTGACACCGGCTTCATTCAGTTCAAACATCACCGGGTTGGTAAATTCGGCACCATGGTCTTGTGCAAGTGAAATTGAATGATCGCCCGCCGCAGCCTGCAAAGATTCAACAACCTGCTGCGCCAAACCTTCCGAAGTTGGAAAGTCTGCAAACGCATAACCAGACAATTCGCTGGTATCCACTTCCTGAATTGCAACTTCCGGAAACAAACCCTGGTGATTAAACATCGCTCCCGTGATGCCGTACAGAAAAACCCACGGCAACAGAAACAGGCCTGTGTACAAATGAACCCGGCGAATCAGAATCTTCACGCGTGACCACGCCGCCCGCCCACCACGGCTGGGCGCAACACCCGCAGTATTTGACGTCGGTTGTTCTGATTCCGGAAAGCGCTCACCCATCACTTACACTCCAGCACATTGCAGATTCAATAGACCTCAGAGCTGATTCCTGCACTATTCGTCGGCCTTGCTGTTTTTAAGCGACTTCCCCCTGGATGCTTCACTTTTCCAAAGCACAACGTTTGACACATCGTTCTTCGAAGATCCGCCTTCTGTACTGCGACCGTTGTTAACATCCTGCCTCAGTAACGCCAGCAACTTTGCTGCAACTTCCGGTTTCGAGTCATACAGATTTTCAGTTTCACCAGGATCAGCTTGCATATCGTACAACTGAGCCTTCAGTGCGCCGGCGGCCACCTCGTTCTCTTTAGGAGAACTCCAGCCTCCAGAACCGCGAGCCAAAATCAGTTTCCAATTTTCATAGCGATACGCAAAGTGTCCGCTGATCGAATGATGAATAACTCCCGCTCGACTGGAAACAATCTTCTGCCCCGACAACGCCGGAAGAAAGCTAACGCTGTCTTCGCATGTTTGCTGAGGCACGTTTGCTGAAAGAATTTCGGACGTTGTGGCAAACAGATCTGTCAAACAAATCAGCTGGTCGCTGGTGCTGCCAGGCTGCACCTTTCCGGGCCACCGAACAATAAACGGAATGCGGTGCCCACCGTCCCAGATGTCAGCTTTGGAACCTCGCATATGAGCACTCACCATGTGCCCCTGCTTTGCAAGAGACGCAATACCTGCTGCCTTGGAGCAGCCATTGTCGCTGGTAAAGATCACCAAAGTATTGTCCGCCAAACCGTGTTTAGCCAAAGCTGCACTTACTTCACCAATAACATTGTCTGTTTGCATGACAAAGTCGCCGTAGTCTCCAAGCCCGCTTTTGCCTTTCCATTCGGCTGCCGGAACAATCGGAGTATGCGGCGATCCCAACGGCAGATACAGGAAAAATGGTTTGTCTTTAAGTTGAGCGCGAGATGCAATGTACTCAACAGCTTTCCGAGTCAATCGAGGCAGCATATTCACTTCCTCGTCGTGTTCGATCACTCGATCATCTTCAATCACCGCCTTCATGTTTCTGGCATGATGAAACCCGTGATAGTAATCAAAACCTCGATTGACAGGACCGTCAGGAATCTTCGCTCCAATCGGCGGAATCTTATGATCCTTCTGAGAAAACGGCTTACCAGTCTTGGGGTCAAGATACTGAAAATCCAGATGCCACTTGCCAATAGCTGCGGTGGCATAACCCTGCTGCTTCAGAAAAGAAGCCACCGTCGTCCGATCTTCCGCAATCAAACTGGGGGCGAATCCGGTGACGACTCCCTGCTGCAGTCGAGTTCTCCAGCTATAGCGTCCGGTCATGATCCCGTAGCGAGTCGGCGAACAAACGGATGAACCGGAATGAGCATCCGTGAAGACCATGCCCTCCGACGCCAGCCGATCAGCATGCGGCGTGGGAATCCGACTGGTTTCCGGAGCCAGACAATGCACGTCTCCGTAACCAAGATCATCGCAAATAACGTAAACAATACTCGGTTTGTCAGCGAACACCGAACATGAACACGCGACAAGAACCGACAAGAGCAAGAGGGTATGCCTGGTCATTTATATTAGCTTCCCGAGATGGCATTCAGACAAGTATTCGTGTTTCAAAGTTGCCGTACAAGCCGCCAGAATCCTTTTCCCCGGATCCACGCAACCGCAGCAAAAACACGATAGTAACGCCGGAACACTGCTCAAAGAAACGACATTGAAAGCGTTTCCCAATTCCTGCTGACCATAGCCATACCGCTGCAATAAAGTGGGTGAACTTTTGACCGGCTGAAGAGGCGAAGTTCAAGCAGAAACTAGCATTCAGTAGAAACACCTACCGACTGTGCGGCACAGTTGCGGAACTCAACAACCAGCAACCAGCCAGCTTAATCAAAGTGAATGGCTTTACGCATCGTCATCTGCTTCAATCGATTCGATCATGCGGCCCAACGCTTGTTCCAGAATCTCATCGGAATCGTAAGCTCCGGAGGCAATCGCCTTTCGAATAGCGTCAAGCTTATCGGAACGCTGCTTTTGTGCTTCGCCAGACGACATACCGGCAGCATTCTCCGATTGCTGCTTGCTGCCACCCTGAGTTGCCTCGTCGACGACCGGAGAGATCGGCAAGACAGGAACCTTGCGAAGTCGATTTTGAGGAGTGGATGACATAGGCCCGTTTGTTCGAGTCTGACTAACAATGATGAGTGCTTGATATGCCCAGCTTTTAGGCAATCCAGACGATCGCCGAACACTGAACGAACGGTTGTTTGCTGATTCGTTAAGACAAAAATCTGCCAGAAAAATTCACAGCTGGCTAAACCACATCACTGAAATCCGAACCGACATCAACCAGTTGCAAATGGTACGGCTCGCGCACGGCACCGTCCACCTGATTAAAGGGCAAAACAGTATCCACCGCGAATTGCTGAAACCGTAACCGAGGCAATGCTCACGTCTTGCGAAATCTCGAACTGCCCTAAATCAGTTTATGGGCGAGTTACTCGTTTCAGACTCGACAGACGGTGATGCGCCAAACACAGCCAAAATCCCGGCTGGAATCTCGAACTTCTCCGGCTTTTTCTGAATCCTGGCGTTCACCTTCGTTGGCAGTTTCTGGCTTTTTTTCTTCACAGCACTCTGCAGCAGACCTTCCACCAGATTGCCAAACTCTCGCACAGCACCGCCTTTGGCGTGACTAACGCTTCGCAAGCTGAAGCCGTCCAACCGCGCTGTTGCCGTTTGCAGATGAGGCAAAACCCTCAGTTTGCTGCCGCTATCCGTCTTAACAACGTCGCTACGAAATTGAACGTCCGCCGTAAATGCAACGTCGGCAACGATGTCTGCGCTGACACTGTAAAGCCTGACTCCGTGATTCCAGCGTTGCTGTCGCCCCACGGCTCTCAAACGCAATTTTGCAGAAACTCGATATCGAGGCACGCCGCGTTCGATTTTTGGCAGCAACGAAATCGACAGTTGAAAGTGCTGCTGGGGATCAACCAGCGTGGCGTCAATTCGTTGCCATGTTCCATGATTGACTTCTTTCCAGCGGCGAGAAGTATCCAGTCGAAAGCCATCCATTTTCACATTCAAGCCGGACTGAATGCGTTTCTGGTTACCCCAATCGTCATCGTCAGAATAAGTTTCCGGCAACAGCATCAGGGCCATCCCCTTGATGAAATGAACGGCTTCCGGTGATAGTGGAGCTTCACCTGCAGGTGCCTCAACCACAGGCAAAGCGGGCACGGTTAGAATATCCCCGACATCAATCGTATAGCCCACTTCAACAATGGAATCACCGTCTTCGCTGGACTCCGGCTGTGTCACTTCAGCTGCACTCTCATCGGCAGACAATTCGGAATATGTGCTGCTCCACCCAACAACCAGAAAGCCAGTCAGCAGGACAGGGCACAGCTTCGCCAGGTCGATCGAATTACGTTCGCACGGCCGCATATCAAATCCTTTAACGCGGGCATGGCCCTTGACTTCAACTCAAGCTACGGCTCGGAAATGCTACGTTGTCGCTTAGAAACATTGCTACTGCGACACCATGTTCGCTGCGACAAAAGCCACCTGAGTGATTCCGCACGAATTGCGATTCTTCAGTGATGCATTTTCCAGCTGCAGAGAACTACTTTGAATACGGCCCGGAACCAGTTAAGGCTCGTTCAGCAAATCCCTCTCTGACACAATCTTTGACGGCGTCAATGACTTTGGGAATATCTGAACTATCAATATCGATGTGAGTCACCAATCGAACGCGCTGACCACCCATCGGACCAACCAGTACACCTCGTTCTTTAAGTGCGGCTGCAAACTGCACGGCGGTTCCCAGCTCGTTTTCCAACTCCATAAACACAAGGTTCGATTCCGTCTGTTCCGGCCACGCTGTAATCCCATCAATAGCAGCCAGCCCGAACGACAGCTGTTTTGCATTATCGTGATCCAGTTGCAGCCGGTCTATATGGTTTTCCAAAGCGTAAACGGCAGCTGCCGCGACAATTCCGGATTGCCGCATCGCTCCACCGAACATTTTTCGGGCTCTGCGAGCCAATCGGATCTCCGGCTTTGAACCGACCAGAATCGAGCCCACCGGACACCCCAGCCCCTTGCTGAAACAGATCGAAACTGTATCAAAGCAAGCCGCCATTTCGGCTGGCGAATATCCACCACCAACCGTCGCGTTGAAGAACCGAGCTCCATCAAGGTGCATTTTCAGCCCATTCGACCGCGCCCATTCAGAAACATCCTGCAACTGCTGCAGCGGATAAATGAATCCTCCGGCAATGTTGGTTGTGTTTTCAAGGCAAACCAGCCGAGTCCGACAGTAGTGCTGGTCGTCAACGCGAGGTTTACCGTCCAGATCTGCCACGCTAAGCATGCCTTGGGGGGCTGCGATCTGGCGAACCGTTACTCCACTTAAAACGGCCGGTCCGCCAGCTTCAAAGATGCCGATATGCCCGGTTTCGTTAATCAGCAATTCATCGCCGGGAACACAGTGTGCTCGAACCCCCATTTGATTCGTCTGAGTGCCCGAACACCCAAAAACCGCCGCTTCTTTGCCAAGCAGTTCGGCAACCATGAATTCCAGTCGATTAACCGTCGGATCTTCACCCATCACGTCATCGCCAACTTCGGCGTCCATCATTGCCTGTTTCATGGCAGCGGTTGGTCGCGTGACGGTATCGCTTCTTAAGTCGATCATTATAGAATTCCGATTGAATTCCACGACGAGTTGCGGTTAGGCAGATCGTCAGGAACGTGCTTCATTTTGAAATACAGGGATCTCGTTCGCCGAAATCGGTCATCAACCAATGACAACTGCCACACACAATGTCTGGAAACAGAATGCTCAGCGATGAGACAATACTAACGCGATCTGCGGGAAACGAACAATTCCCCGCGAAAAACCACATCATGGCACTGTACTTCCGGCACTTCGGCGGTTCAATCTCGACACACGTTCCATCAACGAACGACATCAACTTGCCGCTTTGAAAAATCAGCCTCTCAGCATTTGAAACCATGTCCGACAATTCACCACTAAAAATTACGTCCATCGACTGCCGCCAGAGCGACGCAAAACAGCTGTTGAAAGAACTACGCGACAAACTCAGCCCTCGCGGCGACGTCGTTTCAGAAGCTGGTAAGCAACGCACCATTGAGCTGTTTGGAGAAGCACTCAGTCCGCGCGAAGTGGTTGCACGCATTTGCGAAGAAGTCCGCACAAAGGGCGTCGATGCACTGCTGGACTACACCGCTCGACTTGACCGAAAACAGCTGACACCCAAAACAATGGTTGTCTCGCGGGAAGAACTGCAGGCGGCATCAAAGGCCGTATCACCCGAATTTCTGGATACAGTACGCAGAATTCGCGATAACGTTGACGAGTTCCAATCAGCCGTATTGCCGCAGAACGCCAAAGTTGTTCGTCAGGTCAATGGCGGCACGGTAGAACTTCGCCAACGCTACCTGCCAATGAAACGCATTGGCATTTGCGTACCCGGCGGAGCGGCCGCGTATCCATCAACGGTGCTGATGACAGCCGTGCCTGCTATGACAGCTGGCGTTAAGGAAATTGCTGTCGTCGTGCCCCCCACAGACTTCGGAGGATACAACAACGACATGCTGGCAACGTGCCATGAAATCGGCATTACTGAAGTGTATCGAGTTGGTGGAGCTCAAGCTGTTGCCGCTTTGGCGTACGGAGTTGAGGGTATCAGGCGAGTCGACAAAATTGTTGGACCGGGAAACCTGTTTGTCGCGTTGGCCAAGCAGCGAGTGTTCGGCGACGTCGATATCGACAGCATCGCCGGCCCCAGCGAAGTGATTGTACTTGCCGACGAAACAGCGAACCCGGAATTTGTCGCCGCAGACTTGATCTCTCAAGCTGAACACAGCCCGGGTTCCGGCGTTTTGGTGACATGGCACGCACCGCTTATCGAACAGGTCAAACAGGCTCTCGAAAATCAGCTGGCAAAACTTGGGCGAGGTGATTTGGCGCGACAGAGTCTGGAAGATTACGGCGCTTTAATTCTGGCTCGCGACCAACAGGAAGCTGCTGAACTGACTGACCTGCTGGCCCCTGAACATCTGCATATTTCTATGGACGATGCAGAATCAATGCTTAGCAAAATTCAAAACGCGGGAGCCATCTTCATGGGGCACTTCACTCCCGTCGCACTGGGAGACTACATTGCCGGTCCATCTCACGTTTTGCCAACCGGCGGAACGGCGCGATTCGCCAACGGACTGGCGTCAACCGACTTCCTGAAACGCAGTTCTGTCATCTGCTACGATCAGAAAGCGTTGCAGGGCGATGCTGATCGAGTTCGCATGATGGCTGAAAAAGAAGGCCTGACAGCTCACAGCGCCAGCGTTGATATTCGCTTGCCTCACTAATAACGTAACCAAACAAGACGTTGCCTCAGACCATTCGAGTTGCCGCACGGAAACACTGCGTTGTCGCCTGGACAACCTGCCCCAAACTGAACAGGTTCGATTCAACAAAAAGTTTCACCAGCAAACTCAACCTTTGGACGCCGCCAACGTTGCCATGCGTTTCGGCAGCCACACAGCGATATCTGCTGCAAGCCGTTCATTCACTCTACCACAAAGTCAAGTTCCATGATCAAGTCTGCCGTCACCATCAGCATTGTAGAAGAAGCTCGCAAAGGGCCTTTCGTTTTTCATGACGACGTGGCAGCGGGCTGCGAGAAAGCCGCCGAGCTTGGCTTTGACGCGGTCGAAATTTTTGCTCCATCACCTGAAGCCCTCAATGCTCTGCCATTGGCCGAACTGCTGGCGAAACACAACCTCAGCCTTGCAGCGGTTGGCACGGGAGCTGGCATGGTCAAACACGGTCTGCATTTGTGCGACGCAGATGCCGCGAGGCGTGCAAAAGCCTGTGATTTTATTCGTGGTATTATCGAAGCAGGAGCCCCCTATGGTGCGCCCGCCATCATTGGGTCCATGCAGGGCAAGTGGGACGCCGTTACAGATAAAGCCACCGCACTAAGCTACCTTCGCGACAGTCTGAATGTTCTCGGCGAGCATGCCAAAGGTTTGGGCACACGACTCTTTTACGAACCACTTAACCGCTATGAAACAAATCTGGCGACAACGATGAAGGAAGGTGTCGAACTTCTGGCACCATTAGCCACAGATAATGTGCTCTTACTGGCAGACCTGTTCCACATGAACATCGAAGAAACCAGCATCGCCGATGGCCTGCGAGACGGCGGCAAACACATTGGTCACGTTCACTTCGTCGATTCCAACCGACAGGCAGCAGGGCGGGGCCATATGAATTACGCTCCAATCGCTCAGGCACTGGCTGACATCGACTACGACGGTTACGCCTGTGCGGAAGCATTTCCGATCCCGGATTCGTATCAGGCAGCTCGTCAGACAATCGAAACATTCAATGCCGTTTTTCGTACGTAACAAACACAGGAAACAATCATGCTGAAGTCTGAATTGATTCACCCGGAAATCTCGGCCATTGTCGCCAGAGCCGGACACAGCTCAAAAATTCTCATCGCAGACGGCAACTATCCCGCATCTTCGGCCATCGGTCCGGGCGCACAGTTGGTCAGCCTTAACCTTGCACCGGGGCTGCTTTCGGTAGCTCAGGTCTTTAAAGTCTTGTTGAATTCCGTGCCAATCGAAGCCGTCAACACCATGGGAATGCCTGACGACGACCCGTACAAACTGGAACAGGACCCTCCGGTCTGGAACGAATACCGAGAAATCCTGACCAACGCAAAATCCGATATCGAACTTAAACCCATTCAACGCTGGGACTTTTACGATGCCGTGGCGTCTCGGGACCATGTCCTGACAATACAAACGGGAGACCAGGCACTCTGGGCAAACCTGTTGCTAACCGTTGGTGTCCGACGAGCGGGAGAATAGCCAAAGCCGCCGGAACTGGCTTTGAGCGATAACGACAATCTAATGTACACTTCGACCGGCAGTAATCGCATAAGGTGTGATCGCTGCCGGTTCTACGTTCCACGTCAGTTAAAATTCCGGATGTCACTTTTACAGGTGCCGTTGGCGGCATTCGTAAGCCCTGCTTACCATCTGGCACGTTGCATCCGTGAATCGAATACCACCTTAATTTCACCCCGCCCAGAAAGTTCCTCTGGAGTAACCTATGTCCATTCGACCAATCGCATTTCTGTCCACTGTTCTGTTTGTCCTGCCGATTCAAAATGTCAACGGGCAGGAATCACTGCGTTGGAAATTTCGTCCTCAGGAAAACGTTAAATACAACGTTGTCCAAAACATGAAGACCTCAATGAAGATTGGTGACAACGAAGTCAATCAAACGATGAATCAATCGATGGACATGTCATGGCAGGTACTTAGCGTAGCAGCCGGTGGCGACACCGTGATGAACCAGGTGGTTGATCGAATCCGCATGAAATCAGAAGGCGGTCCCGCCGGACTTTTGGAATTCGACACCGCGTCAAAAACACTGCCGGATAATCCACTGATTGCATCCATGGGTGACACCTTTCAAAAGATCGTCAACAAGCCATTCACGGTTACAATGCGACCAGACGGACAGATCGACAACGTCACCGTCCCGGCTGAATTGTTGGATACAATTCGACAGTCAGCAGCAGGTAACGCCGCGGCGTTGAACGAGGACACTCTCAAGCAAATGATGAAGCAGTCTGCCGTCACTTTGCCCAACAGCCCTGTCGTACAAAACGACTCATGGACCAGTCAACAGTCGATTCAGTTGCCGTTTGGCACAATGTCCATCAACTCAACGATGACCTATGCGGGGCGAGACGAAATGGGCAACGCACTCATTAACGTGGTTCCACAGATTTCAGTCACACCAAAGGAAGGAGCACCAGTCAAGATGACCCTCACCAACTCAGAAGGTCGCGGACAGGTCACTTTCAACATCGTGCAGGGTCGAGTGACCAAGTCTCGCCTCGACCTGACAATGGCCATGAAAATCGAAACCGCTAACGGGCAGACGTTCAATCAATCCATTCAGCAGGCCACTGCCATGACGTTGGTTCAATAACACCAGAAACGATTCGCCAGGGAAAAACGCCTGCCGGATAGCAAGACATGTCGAATTGCCGCCACGGCGAGCGCAATTCCTTAGGTTTAACTTCAAGCTGCGGTTTCTTTCTCAATGAAAAGAACCGCAGCTTGCTTTTTGTTGAGACCTAAACTCGGCTCTATGATGGTCGCTGAGGCGGGGGTCAGACTCGACCTGCTCATGGCAACAAATCCCCGTACGCGATCGTTCGTGACGTACCGCTATTGGCTTCTATCAAGCGAATTCGGTGTCAGCTAACATCCACGCAAAAATCCAGAATTGCGAATTTCCCAACGTGAAACGAATCTTTCTAACTCTCGCCATACTTGCATCCTGCCTGCTGATTCTGGCCGTCGTTTTTGGCCTGAATGTTGGCGATGCAAAAAGCCTCGACAAAGCCACCCAATCTCGAATCAGCACGCACATGTTAATCGGACTGGCAGCTTTAACATTTGCCACGTTGGTACATGCCATCAGTCTCACCTACTTTATGGGAACCGGGCGCTGGCTTGAAGAAACCAGCAACGCCTATTCGCTGGGAGATTCGTGGTACAAAGAAAGCCAGCGCATCAAGTACGGAACATTGCCTGGAATGACCCTGTGCATTGGCTTGCTGATCGCAACAGGAGCTCTGGGAGCCGTCGCCGATCCTGCCACGCCGCTGTCACTGGACGGCGTCTGGGGATTGTCCGGTCGGCAGTTTCATTTCTTCGGCGCTATCCTGACGGCCATTGTTAACGTGCTTACAAACGTCGCTCAGTTTGCCGCAATTTCAAAGCATTCAGGTGTGGTCGACTCGGTGCTGGAAGAAGTGCGTCGCATTCGCGAAGAACGTGGACTACCAACATAACAACGACATGCCACGCGATCGCCATTCGTGCCCGTGACAAACATCGCCGATACAATTTCTCTTCAAGTTATGCACACCTGATGACAGCAACATCCTTCCCCAATCTTACTGCGGTCATCGACGAAGGCATCAATCGTGGACTGCACACCGCAGTTCAGGTGTATGTATCGCAGAACGGGCAAACACTTGTTAACGATGGCTTCGGGGAAGCGTCACCGGGTGTACCGATGTCCGCTGAAACTGTGATGTTGTGGCGGTCCGCTGGAAAACCTGTCACCGCCGCTGCCGTTTTGAAAGCCTGCAGTTCAGGACAACTCTCACTGGACCACGATCTTGAGTCTTATATCCCGGAAGCTCACGGTACTGCGTTGGAAGGTATTACTCTGCGGCAAATGCTGAGCCATTCTTCCGGTATTCCGCTCATCGAAACTGGCTGGCCCCACGCATCACCATCTGAAATCCTGCATCGAATCCTCTCCATCGAACGGCTCACAACTGAAGCCGCCTATCAGCCACAAAGTACATGGTTCCTGCTGGCCACGGTACTGCAAAACACGGATCCGCAGCAGCGAGGTATCAATTCGATCCTTCAACAGGAAGTTTTTGCGCCACTGGGAATTACCGAAGCATGGTGCGGAATTCCAGCTGCAGAACTTGCCCAACTGAATGACCGGCTGCCCACGTACTATTTGCGAGACAAAGGGCAACTTGTCTTTAGCGACTACAGCGGCGGAAGCTGGCTAACCGAAACATCGCCAGGCGGAAATATTCGCGGCCCAATCGCCGGACTTGGCCGATTTTACGAAATGCTGCTGACTGGCCAAAACCGCAACATCCCCTACATCGTGCTCGATGCAAACACGATTCAACAGATAACAACGCCTCAACGCGTCAATCAGTTCGATACAACGCTGCAACATACAATCGATTTTGGACTAGGCGTCATTCTGAATTCGAACCAATACGGCGTCGACACCGTCCCCTATGGCTTCAGCCAGTATTGCTCCACAGCCAGTTTCGGACATGGAGGAGCCCAGTGTGCGATGGGATTCTGCGATCCGGAACACAACTTAGTAGTCGCCTGGGCTGCCAATGGCTTTTGCGGTGAAGGCCAACATCAACGGCGAAATAGAGCGATTAACGAAGCCATTTATGCAGATCTGCAACTGACCTGACAGAAGCAATTGGCAACCTGCCCATGCGGTTCTGTAAAAACTCAGACCAATGCCTGAAAACCTGCAGCGACCGCAAGCCTACTCAGCCTGAACGGCGGACTTCTTTTCGTCGCTTCGCGCTTCGCCCAACATGAACAGCAGAGTCGTCAACATCGACCAGGCGGCGACAGCTAAAAGGATCTTCAGGAACAGCCCCCAACTTTGCTCCGCCAAATCTCCCGCTAATCCATAAAACAAGGCTGTGGCACCAAATCCGATCGCGTCCAGCAGCGAAATCAGGAAGCCGGAATGAGGTCCGCCGAATTCGATGCTGTAAACGCTCATCGGAATGTAGTAACACGGCGAAACGCATAGCCCGAAAACAAACAACAAAGCAAGGGACAGGTACTTCATGCTGGGCTGCGATAACCCAAATCCCGGCATCAGATAGAAGGTAAGAATACAGCCAGCCGCCACCGTTAATAAAGCTCCCATCAGCCAGGCGGTTGAGCGACGGTTGAGCTTATCGAACACAAACCCGCCCACCAGCACGGAAATCAGACTACCAAACGGAAAAGCCGACGAGGCCATCGATGCGTCGTCAGCAGCCATCCCCAATGTGTCTCGCAGGTACTGAGGCACCATCAACAGAAAGTCCCACATGATTGTCAGCCCCATCAGGCTTCCGCAAATCATCCAGAACTGAAAACTTCGAACAAACACCTGTACCGCCTGAATCAACGTCAAACCGTCCAATGGATGAGGCGTCACACCAGCGTCCTTCACCGTTTGTGATTCATCGGCAGCAACCAGCACAGGACCGACCGCGCCTCGCCGCCGTGTTGCCATTTCGATCGTTACGAAAAACGCAAACGCCAGCAGCACGCCGCCCACGGCAGATAGGTACAGCATGCTCTGCCACGACAGCACTCCCAGCAAACCACCAAGGCAAAATGTCGCCAACAAAGTTCCCACTCGCGAACTCGTCGCCAAAACACCCCACACACGCCCATATTCGGCAGGACGAAACGTTGTCACAATAATTTTAGCCATCGAAGGCCAACCCGCCGACTTGGCCATCAACGCCACAAACAATGCTGCCTGAAACATCCACACCTGGCTGGAGGCAGCAAACGCAGCGACCCCCACAGCGCTCACCAACAGTCCGACCGAAAATGTCACTCGACCACCGAATCGATCAGCCGCATACCCACCGATAAACTTGCCAACCACGGCGCCGATGGTCCCCATGGCCAGAATTCGGCCCCAATCGCCAACGCCGACATCCAGGGAAGCGTCACCAGTTATTGATGTTCCCGCGACGGCAGGAACCATCCGCAACACCATAAACATCGCATAACCAACGTACATCGCGCCAACGACCTGAGCCTGCTGAGGCCTTCCGGGGATCTGCCCTGAAACCGGGACGCTCAGTTGCAAATCACTGCCTTGAGGCTGATAAGGATCTTGATTCACACTTTGCTTCCGTTTGTTAGAGGTCGACATTCGTTTGACAGCTCGTCCAGCATCGATGCTAAACAGGCCTCCAGGCGGTTCAATACCGGATCACCATCGGCGCCACGATCACGTTTGGCAGACACAGCAAAGGGCTCACCAATCCTGATCACAACTTTCATGGGCCCATGCACCTGCTCTTCGCCGGACAGACTTTCTGCGATCCGTTCAACCGATTCCAAAAAACGATCAACAGTTGGCTTCGAAACAACATAGTCTTCCGGAAACAGACTCAACGCCTGAGCAAGCTCCATATCCTGCAACTGCCGCCACCTCCGATCCAATTCCGACTTCGACAACGGCACAGACTTCTCACCATCGTTGTTGGCGTTCTGAATCATGGCGGGAACGACGGCTTTTCGCAGTTCTTTAACGCGATTGATGGCGGATATTTCCGTACGACCATTCAGCCACTCCTGCTCCAGAGGAACCAGAATCGCATCAATCAGTTTCTGCAGTCGCTCAGAAATTTTCCCCTTCGCAGGTAAGCCAAGATATTCGGTTTCCTTTAATCCCAGCAACGCTTCTCCGACTTTCAAAAGTCGCTCCATCAAAGAACGATCAGGCTGCGGTCGCCACGTAAGTCGCTTTTCTATGTCGGATAGAATTGGATCAACAGTTTCGTGAATATCTGCCTGAAACAAATAACGAATGGCCACCGGTACAATGTAAACCTGCCGAATTGAATCGGCACCTGCATTCTGTTTTTCGATCTTCCTGGCTGCACTTCTGGCCACAAACGAAACGCCGTCCATTAATGCGTTCAGCCGATCATTGGCTTGAGACAACGCGCCTTCAGGAAACATCACCAGTGGCCTTTTGCCTTTCGCAAGAATGTCGATCGCCGTTTCAATCGCCTGACGATCGACACCTTCTCGATAGATGCTGAATGCACCGATACGACGCAGAATGAACCTGGTGAATTTACTGGCTCGAAACAGGTGAGAACTGGCCATCACAAAGAACGGTTGTTTCAAAGATTTCGACAGACTTTGCAAAGCCATGGGATCGGACATGCGACAGTGATTGGGAGCCAGCAAAATGCCGTGTCCGTGTCGCAAAAGTTCGGCCAGGCGATCCTGATCCCGAATTTCCACTTCTGTAATCGCGTACCGTTTGCGAATCATACGAGTTGCAAAGCCAGCCAGCATTCGAGGCCAAAGATTGCCTTCATGAGGTGGCACAAACTGATATGGAGATTCTGTGACAATCAACGGAGGCATTTCGTTCCGACTCCACGCATCAAACGACCTTCGAATTCACAACTTAATACAGAAACCACGTCAGCGACAAGCGATAGAAATAACAGGGCAATGTGAAGCACGGAAAAACCGGAATGCAGAGTGTAGAGTCGCTGCTGCAGCGCGAGTCTACAGCTAATGACGAAGTTTCTGCAAGCGGCAGAAGTTCCACTCGAACGATTGCCCCCGGTCTGCTAAGCCAATTCTCAAAGTTGAAGCCTTCAGTACACGTGCACCATGGGCTCTATCAGAAAACCACGCGGACTTTTCGATCGCTGTGCCAATACGCTATAACATGGCAGGAATTTTTAACCAAAATCAGCTGACCCCAACGGAAGTGAAACGTCTTCAACATGGCTGTTAAAACTATGGAAGGTTCAAAACCGATCATTGGCCTTTCGAAGCCGTTGATCTACAGTGTGGCGATCTTTGCATTGTGTCTGCCCACCTTGGCGCAGGACACCCATTCTGACGGATCGAAACAGAATGCCGCATCCAGGATCACCGCCGCAGAGATCACATCGGCTCAGCAGTTTGGGCAATCGCTGGGTATTGCCGACTGGCTGGGGCCGTTGGCTCCGGTCGCTCTGTCGCCATTCTTTGGAATCGCCTGCCTGTCAGGCATGTCTATCTTCGGTCAAGGCTGGGTGGCAGCAGACAATCCTTTCCTGGGTGAATCATCTCCACTTAACAATCACGCAATCTTCGGAACGTTTCTGGTACTGACGCTCATCACTTCTTTGCCGCGACTCACAAAAGTCAGCAAGCCGTTTGCCCAGGCCGTTGATCAGGTTGAAGCATGGGCGGGCATCATCACCATGCTGACATTGAAGATCATGCTGGGAGCACAGGCGCCAGAAACAGCAGAACAAGGTGCCATCCAACTAGGAATCATGTCGCTTACAATTGACACGTTGATGCTGATTGCCGCAGCCATTAACGTTTTCGTCATTAACACCGTAAAATTCTTTTTCGAAGTGCTGATCTGGATCACTCCCATCCCAACAATTGACGCAATTTTCGAATTTGCAAACAAATCACTTTGTGCCATTCTCATGGCGATTTATGGCTATAGCCCGACTATTGCGACAGGAATAAACCTCGCCATGTTTGTTGCCGCCGCGTTTGTTTTCAGCTGGAGCTATCGCCGTGAAGTCTTCTTTAGAACTGTCTTAATCGACGCGCTGTGGGCATTTTTTGCACCGACCAAAAAGGTTGCGAATCCTCAACTGATCGTATTCCCGGCATCCAGCATCAACGTCATACCAGCGCGAGCACGGTGCCAATTAAGCAAGACAGACACTGGCTGGAAAATCACTCAGCAGCGACTGCTGCGAAACAATATTGAGGTGCTGCTGGAATCACCAGACTGCCGCATGGAACTGGACGCAGGCTACTTTACGAACTGCCTGAAACTAAGCGGCAGGCATTCCGGCGAACTGACGTTCAGCCGTCGGCACAACGCTTGCCTGGCAGAACTTTCGGAGTTAATGGGGGCAACGTTAAACGCAGATGACGCGGTAACGCTTCGCAATCAATCCGGCCTGAAAGTCGAATTATCGCCATAGAGATTTACTCAAAATGACGCGCACACGGAGCGCGTCATTCTCGTAGCGACAACGGAGCGGCTCGGCGATTAGAACTTTCCACGTCCTCTCGCATCCCACGCCACCTGGTCAAGAGCGAAGCCCTTGTTAGTTGGCTTCTGCGTGAATTCGGAGTATTCTCAACGCTTGATTTGGTCCAGATTTGTTCCAGGCAGACATTCGTCCGCCACGACAACCTTTCCACGAAAGATAACTCAATGCGTTTAGTAGCTTTGTTTGCCCTTTTTGCGGCCAGTGTTTTCAGCAGCAGCGTGATTGCCGCTGAACCCGCGCCGCTGAAAGTACTGCTTATTACCGGAGGCTGCTGCCACGATTATCCGTTTCAGACCAAAGCTCTGCAGGACGCCGCAAAAGCCAGAAACGTTGATATTGAATGGACTGTGGTCAACGAAGGAGGCAATGGCACTTCGGCTAAAATCGATCTTTACAAAAATCCTGACTGGGCCAAAGGCTTTGACGTTGTTGTTCACAACGAGTGCTTTGCCGCAACAACCGACGAAGACTACATCCGCAGTATCACGAAGCCTCATTTTGAGGGCACAAACGCCGTTGTGATTCACTGTGCGATGCACACTTATCGCGACGCAAAAATTGACGACTGGCGTCAGATGCTGGGAGTCACCAGTCGGCGTCACGACCACAAAAGCAACTATCAGGTGAAGAATGCCAAGCCTGAACATCCAGCCATGAAGGACTTCCCCAAAGAGTGGACGACCCCCAGCGATGAGCTGTATATCATCGAAAAAGTCTGGCCGAACACAGAAGTTCTGGCAACTTCCGTCAGCGAAAAAACGGGCGACCTGCATCCGGTTATCTGGGCGCACACCTACGGAAAATCGCGTGTGTTCGGCACAACCTACGGACACGCCAACGAAACGTTTGAAGACAAAGTGTTTCTGGATGTCGTAATCAACGGGCTGAAATGGGCGTCTAACAAGTAGCCACCGGGATCGTTAACTGACATTGCAAGTTGCCGCTATGACGGAAAACCCGTACCAGGCCCCCGCAGCCAAAGTCGGTCCTCAATCAGTCTCAGCCAGAATGCCCAATGCCATCCGACGCGACCTGCTGCAACAGGAAGCTTCGGTTAGAGCATTGGGGATCCTGTCAGGAGTAACGGCTTTCGTGATGCTGGCATCCATGGTGCAATTCCTTGTTGCCAACGTGATTAACAATGTCAGGTACCCAATTGGTGGAATTCACTTGTTCACAAAAGCCATTGCCCTGACCGCATCGATACTGATTGGCTTTGGAGTAAACAGGTTGAATCGACAGGCGTGGCACGGGCTAATTATTGTGGCATGTTTTGAAATCCTGTCTGCAGTGTTCAACTTCCAACCGAGCGTCCGATATTGGAATCCGGTGTCAGGCGCAATCACTGTCGGCCAAGTGCCATCCGCCGGCTGGCTTGAGGAAGAATGGAGCTTTGTACTTTGCCTCTACACGCTGTTGTCTGCAATGCTGGCAAAAGACGCCACTGTAACGACACTCTACTACCACAAGATTATTGCTCAGACGCCTTCCATCGGCCCGCCGCCGATTCTGAAGATGCTGGCGAAGTCAGTGTTGATATGCATGGCAATATTACTGGTCTGGAGCTGGCGACGACGGTTCAGTTAGCCAACGCCAGCGCCGCTGGCAAGTGACTGAACTAACCTGGTCGTGCCTCAGACCACGCTGGCTGACGCTCGGAAACGTTCCGTTGTCGCTCTGAATCCCTGACTCAAGTGAACAGGTTCGGCTCAATCGGGAAGTTTGACGGGCCACAAGTGTTTGTTAACTTTATCGCCGACAAATCAATTCCAGAGCGTTGTTTTCCGGATCACGGAAGAAGATTGCCTTGGCATCCACCGCAGGAAATTCGGCCTCTACCGGATTAAGTCCCAGTCGCTGCAACCGGGCCAAATGAGCATCGTAGCTGTTCGGCGGTATTTCAAAGGCAAGGTGATTCAGCGTTGATCGCTGCACGTCATGTCCGATCAGCCGCCGTCTGGCGCTGGCATGCCGCTGATAATCAATCAGAACCAACATCTGCGGATGTAAGGCTCCCAATGGAGTCTGCAGTTCTTTGATCGTCAGGAACGAAATCGTTGGCTCACCTTCGGGGTCATCCACACCTTCGGTTTCCAACGACGCTTCGCTGTGAACAGGAAAGCCAAGCACCTGTTCATAAAAACTTCGCATTGCCGGAAGATCAGCAACACTTAGCACAATTTCGGCAACGCCCGTGATGGGTGGCACAGGATCCATCGAATTTTAGCTCTCAGAATTAGGCTTGCGAAGTAACGTACAGCGACTGGCAATCAGGGTCGCACTGCTGAACAATTCTGGCTGCACAGATCATCGTACGGTTCATTAAGTCCGCGTACAGCGTTTAAAGATTGATACAATCAGACCAGGTGTTGCATTCGGCAAACTTTATCAGCAGTTTCGGGGCACTTCTCGATGAAAAGAACACTTCGTAACGTTTCTTCAAACTGATGAGCCAGGCTCCAGTGTTGTTTCACAAAATCATCACGGAAGCTCATGCCATGCAAACACGAATCTCCTCATCACGTTCGCGAAGTACAAGTAACCGTTCTCACAGCAACAACGGTTCTCGAGCAATCGGTGTCCAAAACATGCTAAGCATGCTCAGTGATGAGTCTCCTCAACTTCGCAGGATGTTGCAAAATCGCCTGGAATGCGTCATGAACCAACGCGAAGCAGCAAACGCAGCGAAGACACCTCATATTCGATTCACGGCGTCGAAAACGGCAACTCGCCAGACAAATCCAGCCCGCAAAACGCTCGATCCACGCGAACTTCTGGAACTGCTTTCCACGTTTGCCGTTCGAGAAGTCCGCCACGCTTAGATCGTCGCTTTCACCACTTCAATCGCAGTGTCAGAACACACACCGACGTTAGCTCCAGGACAGTCTGGCGCTCGCTGCCACCAGCTCAAACCGGTTCAGTCCAGAAGTTGTCGGCCGGTGAACTATTTCGGCTTTTCTGCCTCGTGCGAAGCCGGAACCACTCCAGTTTCAGCGGGCTTTTCTTTTTCTGCAAGAGCCGCAGCCTCAGCTGCCTCCTGTTCTTTGGCCGCCTTTTCCGCAAGAGCTACTGCGGCTGCGGCGGCTTCCGTATCGGCGATTTGTTGTTCCAGAACGGCCGGGTGAACGAACTGGTAGGTGTCAGCGATCGTCAATGGAGCCGGTGGGGTTGGCCCCTTACTTTTGCCAAGAAAGCCCGGACGCTTCAGCTTGAAGCCCGCAAACTTGGGAGTCTTATAGATCGATCCTCGCTGCAATGGACCGGCTCCCATAATCCAGGTGTCTTTCGCATCGCTTTTCGAAATCGCCGTTCCAGACTGCCAAACGGGAACTCCGGATTCACGATGATAGGCATACACAACAATTTTCGAAGTCGACAGCGCCGCGTTTCTCTTGCCAACACTGATCTCCGGTATGGTTGGCACCACTGGAGCACTTGCGACCAAAGACGCAGCCGTACTAAGAGCATTGCTGGCGGGCAAACCGTAAGTCACTTCCAACGAGTCAGTTCCGAGCGCTCCAACGCGAGCTTCCAGCACATAGTCGGCCTTATCCTTTGAATCCTGAATCAGGCACCCGGACGTGGTCAGTTTGTGGCGAATGGCGCTGATAATGTAGTCCGCGTTTACGAACATCAACCCCTTCACCGTATTGATGTAGGTCGTATCCAGAAACACCTTGCGGCCAGACAGCACACTAAATTCAAGCTGATCTACCGTTCGGTCAACGGAATCCGACAACAGCAATTGTTCCGTACCGGAACGCAGTTGCGTGGTACCGCAACCGGCAACAACCAGCAGGCAGCATGTCACTGCTATGTAGAGAAAGGCTGATCGCATAAGGCAGCGAAGTTGGAAATGCAAAGGCGGGATTGGTCGACGACGAATGCGTCCGGGAGGGATCGCTATTTTAGTCATTCCTTGCGAAAACCACGGCAGTCCGTTTCACCGAAATGCAACTTCCCCCGATAAGGCTTTGCGGCACGTGGGTGACTTTCGGCAAAATTCGCCGGATCAGAATTCAGTGATTGGCCATTGTGTGCGCAGTCGATCACAATGAGGGCCCCTGTGTCTCACCTCGATCTCGCCAACAAGGGCTTCGCCCTTGCCCAATTCGAGCTAACGCTCGAAAACGCTCCGTTGTCGCTCAGAAAACTTGACTCAACGTGAACCTGTTCGCGGCTTTAAGAAGTCTAACCACATTCGTCCCACCAGAGGAGATCAGCCATGCTGACAATTACTGGTCGACAACGTCGCAATTGCAATGGCGTTTCGCGCAGAGCGGTGCTTGCCGCAGGAACTTTCGGCTTCGGTGGCTGGATGCTGGCCGACCTGCTGAAAGCTGAAGAAGCCAGTGGAATCCGGAATTCACAGAAATCCGTGATCAACATCCATCTGGATGGAGGTCCGCCTCAACTGGATACAATCGATCCCAAACCAAACGCTCCCATTGAATTTCGCGGCGAATTTGCGCCGATCCAGACATCCTTGACCGGTGTGCAAATCAGCGAATTGATGCCTCAGGTTGCTGCGGCCGCAGACCAGTTCACCTTCATTCGGACGCTGGTTGGATCGGCTGGCAAACATGATGCGTTTCAATGCCAGTCCGGATTCACAGACAAAGATTTAAGCAGCTTTGGGGGACGTCCAGCCATGGGCTGCGTTGTTTCCAAATTGCTGGGCTCATCTTCTGACGTGACTCCCGCTTTTGTCGACCTGATGCAGGGCCGTCCCCTGGTCAGGAATTCCGCTCGAGCAGGTTTTCTTGGCCCGTCTTATCAACCATTTCGACCGGACATGAGTTCCATGTTTCAGCGGGAACTTGAAGCGGGCATGAAAGGAGAACTAAGCCGGTTGGGCGAACAACAAACCGTCAGCCTTGAACTCAACCCATCGCTGTCATATCGGCGTCTGGACGATCGCCGCTCGCTGCTGGCCGGGCTGGATCAGATTCGACGCAATGTGGATTCATCCGGGATGATGTCAGCCATGGACCGCTTTCAACAGCAGGCCGTTGGCATATTGACATCGGGCGATTTCGCCAGGGCAATGGACCTTAGCAGCGAAGACCCGCAGGTTATCGCAAAGTACGTGGCCCCTGGCAGCAAACAGGGAGTACAATCCACCACCAGCGAAGGCCCGGACAGTACGCGCAAATTCCTGTTGGCGCGGCGACTGGTGGAAGCAGGAGTTCGCTGTGTAAGCGTCACCATCAGCGATTTCGATACGCATTCCAATAACTTTGAACGAATGCGAAATCTGATGCCCATTGTTGACCATGGTCTGTGCGCTTTAGTCAACGACCTTACAGAACGTGGCATGCTGGACGATGTATCCATTGTCGTTTGGGGCGAATTTGGCCGCACTCCACGTATCAACGACAAAGATGGCGGTCGCGACCACTGGCCCAGAGTCGGACCGGCGCTGCTGACAGGTGGAGGCATGAAAACAGGGCAGGTGATTGGCGAAACAGATCGAGTTGCTGGCAGCGCAATTTCACGGCCCGTTCACTACAAAGACATCTTTGCCACGCTGTACAAGAATCTGGGCATCGACGCACGGCAAATCACGATCGAAGATCCGCAAGGTCGACCACAATATTTGCTTGACGAAGGCGAACCACTGCCAGAAGTGTAATTGGGCACCGTCCACTTAGGAACTGTCTCGAATTAACTTCCCGATCTGCGTCCAATGTAGGGCCGGTTCCTCCCGGCCACTGTTCGCGGTGTCGGCCGGTGGGAACCGGCCCTACGGAGGTTATTTCAGGACTGTTCCTTACGTGACGATTGACCACCTCGTAACCTGAGCAACAACAGAGACAAACAATGGACGCGATTGCTGAGATGATTGGAGCCATAATCAGCCTGATTGTGTCGTCCGCACTTTTCATCCTCGGAGCTATCGCCGAACTGCTGTGGATGCTTGTGGAATCGATCTTCAAACTTTTTGGAACGCCCAGAACTGTAGCAAACAAAGCACCCGACGCATCACCTGCAAAATCACTTCCTCGCGCACAGACAAATCCTGCTGCAGCGGCGAAGGCCCCGGACAATCAAACAAAGTCAAGACTATCAAAGTACAAGCCGGCACTGACCGGTCTACTTTTGACGTTCATCGTCGGCGGCTGGATCTACGATGCTCAACAAAAACGCTGGAACCAGGCACGCGCCGACAAAACTCGAATTCAGATTGCGAAACTGGCAGATCACTACATTGATCAACTGAAACAAAAGCAATCACTGGATGAAACAAAGCGGCTGCTGAACGAAGCTGACGCGTGGGATCGCAACTTTGAGCTGTTTATTGATCGAGGAATCTGGGGCAAGATGATTGTTGTCCGCTCTCACGGATCGGATGGCCAACCAGGCACCATTGACGACTTACTGGCAATTCGCGTGATGCCTTCAACCGCAGGAAAAATCAGCAAGATGCTGGCCGATATGGGGATAGAATTTGCGAAGGGCCGTCTGTTGAAACTGCTGCCAGAAAAATCGAATATCGTCATTCCAATTGAGATTGACTTCTACAACGACCAAGCGGCCAGACCATGACTTTGTCCAGCAGCAACGCCTATTTGCCGTCCTGCAGTTCCCAGTCGCGTGAACGCTCCAGCGCTCGCTCCCAGCCAGCCATCAGGATCTTCTGTGTGGCAGGCTTCATCGTGGCCTTAAAGCGAGCGGCTTCCTGCCAGTTGGCTTCGATCTCTTTTTGATTCTTCCAGTATCCCACAGCCAATCCCGCCAGATAAGCGGCGCCCAGAGCTGTTGTTTCGGCAACTTCCGGACGAATGACGGGAACTCGTAACAGGTCTGCCTGAAACTGCATCAATAGACCGTTCAAGGATGCTCCACCGTCAACTCGCAACTGTTTCAGCTTAACGCCGGAATCACGTTCCATCGCCAGTAATACGTCGGCCACCTGGTAAGCGATCCCATCCAACGCGGCTCGAGCAATATGGGCCTTTGTCGTACCGCGCGTTAAGCCAACGATTGTTCCGCGAGCATAAGCGTCCCAATTGGGTGCGCCCAACCCTGCAAAAGCCGGAACAAGATACACGCCACCAGTATCATTCACCGATGCTGCCAGTCGCTCGACTTCTGCCGAAGATTTGATAATTCCCAGTCCATCTCGCAACCACTGCACCACGGCACCTGCAATAAAAATGCTACCTTCCAGAGCGTACTCTGTCCGATCGCCAATTTTCCACGCCACAGTCGTCAACAACTTGTTTTTTGACACCACAGGAGTTGTGCCGGTATTCATCAGCATGAAGCAACCGGTGCCGTAAGTATTCTTCACCATCCCAGGTTTGGTGCAACATTGGCCGAACAAGGCGGCTTGCTGGTCGCCCGCAATACCGGCCACAGGTATCGTGCCACCCAACAATGTCGTTTCTGCGTAAACTTCGCTGGAACTGCGAACTTCCGGCAACATGCTTTTCGGAATATCAAACGTCTTCAGCAGATCGTCATCCCATTGCCCCGTATGGATATTGAACAACATTGTCCGTGATGCGTTGCTGGCATCGGTCACATGAACTTTGCCTCCGGTCAATCGCCAGATCAGCCACGAATCAACCGTCCCAAAAGCCAACTCACCCGCTTCCGCTTTTTTTCGGGCTCCCGCGACGTTATCCAGAATCCACTGAATCTTTGTAGCCGAAAAATAGGCATCCAGAATCAGCCCGGTCTTCTTTTGAATTGCGACATCGATCTTCTTTTTCCGCAGCTCGTCACACTTGCTCGCGGTGCGTCTATCCTGCCAGACAATGGCGTTAAAAACCGGAAGTCCGGTTGTTCGGTCCCAAACAACGGCTGTCTCACGTTGATTGGTGATGCCAATAGCCGCAACATCCGCTGCTGAAAGCCCGGCCTTCTTCAAGACGCTTTTGGCGACGGACAACTGCGTTTTCCAGATATCTTCAGGATTGTGTTCAACCCAACCCGGCTTGGGAAAATGCTGCGGAAACTCTCGCTGAGTCGAGGCGATCACCGTTCCGCTTTTGTCGAACAGAATTGCTCGTGAACTGGTTGTGCCCTGATCAAGTGCCAATACGTATTTCATGAATCAATCCACTTCCATAAGTTAACGAACTGCCGACATAGCGAAACAGCCGACGCGGAATTCACAGACACCTACGCAGGAATTGGCCACAGGGCTTTGTAAAAGCAGGCAGCAACAATCGCCCCAACAATGGGGCCAACCACTGGAATCCAGGAATATCCCCAGCCTGAGTGTCCCTTGCCGGCGATGGGCAAAATTGCGTGAGCAATTCGCGGTCCCAGATCTCGAGCAGGATTGATCGCGTATCCGGTCGGCCCACCCAGCGACAGCCCCACAGAGAACACCATCACGCCCACAAGACATGGTTTCAGCGCTTCTTTGAAACCGAGATTGGGCACCAGATTTTCCGGCGTCAGTATGGCAAGCACTCCCAGCATCAACACAAACGTGCCGATAATTTCCGTAATCAGATTCGCAACAGTGTTGGGAATTGCAGGAGAATTACAGAAGCAACCACGAATCTTGTCTGGATCCGAAGTTTCCTTCCAGTGAACAAGATAGGCCAGCCAGACCAGTGTGGCCCCCGCGATACCTCCTGCCATTTGTGCGGCAACATAGCCGCCAACCTGGGACCACTGAAACTTGCCGATCGTGGCCAACCCAATGGTCACCGCAGGATTTAGGTGAGCCCCACTGAAAGCGTTAACCAGATAGACGGCCATTGTCACTGCCATGGCCCAACCGGCGGTGATAACGATCCAGCCTGAATCGTTGCCACAGGTCTTTTTCAGATTAACGTTGGCGCAAACTCCATTGCCCAACAAAACAAGAATCATCGTACCGACGAATTCGGCAAGGTAGGGTTGCATATGACTGTACTCCAGAGCGTAAATGCTGGAGCACAGCTTAACCAAATCCGTTGAGATTTTCCCAGCAAGCGAATATCAATAGTCGCGGTAACCCACGTTCAGCAACAAACACTTCCGCGACAGCACAGGCCGGGCGTTTGCGCGATTAACGGATAATCTCACCGCTCAAACTGAGCCAACGCTGGCTGTCACAGCAATCCGCTGGCCACTTCAGACAGTTCTGAGCGTACGCCTTTTTCGAGCGTAACGTGAGCATAGAGGTGTTGGCCCTTCATGCGATTTATCACGTACGTCAAACCATTTGATGTTGAATCCAGATACGGATGATCAATCTGCTGAACATCGCCCGTCAGAACAATTCGTGTGCCTTCGCCCGCACGAGTAATGATGGTCTTCACTTCGTGAGGCGTCAGGTTTTGAGCTTCATCCACGATGAAGTAAGTCTTCTGCAAACTGCGACCGCGAATATAAGCAAGCGGCGTGATCTCAAGTCGCTCTTCTTCCAGCATCCGATCCACAATGTGCTTCGATTCCTGATTTTCATGACGAATCACAGATAGGTTATCAAACAGTGGCTGCATATATGGCTGAATTTTTGCATTCGCATCGCCGGGCAGGAATCCCAGGTCACGATTGCTAAGTGGAACAATGGGACGAGCCAGCATGATCTGGCGATAGTCCTGTTCACATTCCAATGCAGCAGCCAGCGACACTAAAGTCTTACCGCTGCCTGCCCGACCTGAAAGCGTGATTAACTTGATGTTGGGATCAGTCAAAGCCTGCAAAGCAAACGACTGTTCTGCGTTGCGGGGACGAATTCCAAAACAGGAAGTTCGCGTGATGCGATGAAACTGCTGCTCTTTAGGACGATACGTCGCCAAAACGGATCGAGATCCGCTTCGCAGAATAAAGTTTTCGTTGCTTAACGGATCCGTTACTTCCGGCAACCCTGCCGCTTCCACAAACCCTTTTTCCTGAAACAACTTATCAACCGCTTCAGCAGAAACATCGGCAACGGTCCGCTTACCGGTGTACAGCTCGTCCAGATTTCGCAGTTTGTCGCTGGTGTAATCCTGAGCGACCAAACCAAACGCTTTTGCCTTCAAACGCAGGTTGGTGTCTTTGGTAACCAGAATGACTTCCTGATCTTCCAGCAACTCCGCCATGGCCAGGGCCATATTCAGAATACGGTGATCAGCCACATCGTTCTGCAACGCAAAACGCGTTCGGCCGCTCTCCAGATTCATCAGTACTTTGATATGCCCGCGTCCTTCACCCAAAGAACAACCGTCGTCTGCAACAACGTCACCAGTAAGACCATCCAGTTCTCGCAGAAAGCGACGTGCCTGAAAATGAATGTCGCCATCGCCTTTCTTGAAGCGGTCGAGTTCTTCAAGCACCGTAATCGGTAAAGCAATATCGTGTTCTTCGAAATTGAAGATGCAGTGTGAATCGTGAAGGATGACGTTCGTATCCAGAACGAACAACCGACTGGACTTCACGCGAGCAACTTTGGTGACGGGTGACTCGTTCGGTGCTTCCACCGGGACTGAGCCGTGCATCCCTGCCTGGCTGATCATTTGCAAACCCAACTGTGTTAAAAGCAAACGGTGTTAAAGCAAACGGTTGTAGAACAAGCGGCGCTAAGACAAATGGTTAAAACAAGAGCTGCTACCAACAACTACTTCAATTTAAAGCCACCAACCCAGCGTGGACGAAGTCTAGACGGCGGCCCGCCATAAGCACAGGGCAAAACTAAAAGAGCCAGCCGCGTATCCACAAAATTCAGATTCGACTGTGATCTGAGTCTTACTGATAATGATGCGAGCACGGTGCGCGCGTGTTGGACGTAGCGACAACGGAGCGGCTCGGCGATTCCAGCATTCCATGTCTTCCAGCCAACCACGCCAATGGGTCAAGGGCGAAGCCCTTGTTAGGTAATCCCTATGTTTTGTATTCTGAATTCAAGCGAACATATTCCTGAGTCAGATCGCTGGTCCAGAAACGAACCGACTCACCACCCGATGCAGGGCCTCCTGAAAGCTTCAATCGAAAACTCACCTCACGATTTTCGCTCATCTCATTCGACAGCAGATCTTCATCAAACTTTACTGGAGTACCAGCGTTGAATACTTCTGTTGTGTTAATAATCAATGAAAGAAACGAAGTATCGAAGGATATTCCCGCGTAGCCTGCCGCTGACGTGATTCGCCCCCAATTGGGGTCGTTGCCTGTAATCGCCGTTTTCACCAGTGCACTGTCTGCGATTTCCTTCGCGACCTTGAAGGCCGCTTCGCGGGTTTCAAAACCTTCCACATCAATGGTAATAAAGTGAGCGGCACCTTCTGCATCGCGAATAATGTCGGTCGCCAGCTTTTCGCAAGTCTGTTGAATGGCGTCTCGAATCTGTTCCAAATCAGAATCGTTTTGCGGGGCCACCTCAGCAGCGCCGTTGGCAAACAACAGGACCGTATCGCTCGTGCTCATATGCCCATCGACGCTGATGCAGTTAAACGTGCGCGCCACCCCATAGCGAAGTAACGAATCACATTGCTCCGGCGTCAGCCTGGCGTCCGTCATCACAACCCCCAGCATCGTGGCCATATTGGGAGCAATCATGGCAGCCCCTTTTGCGGCTCCGGCAATTCGAACGGTGCCAGAGCTTAGCTTGACTTCCACAAATGACTGTTTAGCAAACGTGTCTGTGGTCATCATCGCGGTTGCCGCCGCCTGGAACGCTTCATCGGTTGCAGCCAGCGCTGCCACGGCAGGTGCAATTCCGGATGAAATCGTTTCCATCGGTAAATTCACACCGATAATTCCAGTCGAACACACCAGTACCTGCTCGGGTTCGCAACCGATGGCGGCTGCGACCTCAGCAGTCATCTTTCGAGCGTCGTCCAATCCTTGCTGTCCGGTACATGCGTTCGAATTACCTGAATTGATGACTAATGCCATAGCCGCACCGGATGGCACTCGTTCGCGAGAAACAGTGACAGGTGCGCCTACCACCCGATTTGTCGTGAACACGCCAGCCACGGATGCGGGCCGATCAGACACAAACAAGGCCAGATCAGACTTACCGCTGGCCTTGATGCCGCAGGTGGTACCAGAAACTCGAAAACCGGCCGGAAGTGAAGCCTTAGAAATAGACTGTGTCATGGTTTGCTCAGACAGGAAAACGAAACTAAAACAGTTCAACGCGAAGGGAAGCCAACAGTTAAACAATGCCATTCAAGGTTGAAACAATGCTTAACAGGCCAGCATGCCTGTTCGCTGATCCAGCCCCATCAGCAGGTTCATATTTTGAACGGCCACACCACTGGCACCTTTAATCAGGTTGTCTGTGGCGGAAAACACAACCAGCTGATCGCGATTCAGGCGAACAGAAATGTCGCAGAAGTTGGTATGAGCCACGTGTTTCGTTGCGGGAATATTTTCAACGATGCGTACAAACGGCTGGCCCCGATAGAACTCGCGATAGACGTTCAGCAATTCTTCAACAGACTTCTGTTGCTTCAGGCGAGGATACATAGAACATAAAATTCCGCGATCCATGGGAATCAGGTGAGGATTGAAAGCGACCTGAACATCGCTGCCGCAGATATCCGTCAACACCTGTTCAATTTCGGGAGTATGCCGGTGTGTGCCGATGCCATACGCCGTAACAGATTCGTTGCATTCAGAAAACAGAGTTCCTAATTTCGGGGTCCGTCCAGCACCACTGACTCCACTTTTCGCATCAATAATAATGCCGGAACTTTCGATTAAGCCAGCCGCCAACAGTGGGGCCAAACCCAATATTGAAGTGCTCGTATAGCAGCCCGGGTTGGCCACCAGTTCAGCCGACGGAATGCGATCCATAAACAACTCGGGCAATCCGTAGACAGTGCTGCTAAGTCGAGTCGGATCGGTGTGCACGTGGCCGTACCATTTTTCGTAGACTCCCGGATCGCTTAAACGATAGTCGGCGCTAAGATCGATGACTCGGCAACCAGCGTCCAGCAACTGTGGCACGGCTTCCATACTGGCTGTATGCGGAAGTGCACAAAAAACGATGTCGGCTCGCTGACCAACTTCTTCAGCCGAAAGATTTTCGCAAACCAAATCAAACTGACCGGTCAGAGCAGGGTGAATTTCGCTGATGTGCGGCTTCGAATCCTGTCGAGTCGTTAATGCCGTTACTTCAACGTGAGGATGTCTTGCCAGAATCTTTAACAGTTCCAGAGCGGTATAGCCGGTCGCGCCAAGTATCGCAATTCGCGTCATGTTTTTATCGTATCTTCAGGTGCCAGCGTTTTGATGCCACAGAATCGCTCAGTGACCAGTATTTTCAGGGCTTAAACGAACATTCTAAGGTTCAACTGTTTCGCGACAACTATTGCAATTTCGCTTGTATAGGTTTCGCTGAAACGAGATTTGTACGGAAATGGCCAGTTTGCTTCCAAATCGGCCTTTTTGCAGTAAGAATGCTCAGCCCGGTGGCCGAGGACCAACTCGGAAAACCATCATACTAATCGACACAGACGCCTGTAAGTCTGTTCGCCTCACACAGAATTCACTCCAGTTCAAGGCAGCTTCTTCACCATGGCCAACGTCGCTTCCCTCGCGGATAAACTGCACGAGTACCCCCAACAAGACGTGATCGACGGAAGCGGCGGAGGATCGGCTTCGATTCTCGATGACTGCCTTAACCAGCACGATGGGGTGTTGCAGCTACTGCACCGCTACGCCGGCCGGACATTTTGTACACCAGGTAGACGCCTTCGCCTTGATGATCAGTCTTACTATCCGGACTACATGAACGGCACCGGGCTAGATGAAGTCTGGATGTGCTGCACCGTTCCCATCGTAACGGGTGTGATCGATACGCGTACGAACAAGGCACCGTTTCGCGAAGGTGAAGCGCACGTCCTCACTCCAAACGGGCAAGTCATCTCACTGCAGGATTTGATCGTCGCCAATCCGGAAGCCGTCATGGGTGAGAAGATTTCGGCCTTGTCGAAATCACTGCTGGGCAAGCTGACCTGGCCGATTGTGTCCAAGAAGTTCGACAATCTGAACCCGATTCCGCATCATCTTCACTGGTCAAAGTGGGAAGTGTATGACATCAATTCTTTCGACAATCCCGGAGTCAGTGCGTCGCATTATCACACCACGGCCATGGGGCTGTACCCATTCGTGACAAAGGATCAGTTTCTTGCCTGCATGAAGAGTTTCGGGCAGGGTGAGTACAACGGAGTTCGGCATTTGTCGCCGCACACGATGATGCATATAGATAACGGTTTCGTGATGCCGAACGGTGTGCTGCACTCGCCGACGAACCTTTGCACGCACGAACTGCACGTCACAATGGACGAGCACTTTCTGGCCGAGGACCTCACGCTTGATGGACGCATCGGAGCCGCGGATGCGTTTTACGCCTGCCGGGAAGAGGACTATCCGAAGGACCGGCACGAAGACTGGGAATACCTGGTTGAAAAGTTCGACTTCGCAGCCAACCAGGATCCGGACTTCGTTCTGAAAAATTCGCGTCCGGCAATCACCGCTGAAGAATTTACCGGCGACGGGGTCGACGCAAAGTGGATCGTTTACGGTGATTTCCTCGGCGATCAGAAGTGCTCGATTCTGCGACTCACTGTGCAGCCCGGCGGTAAGACTAATTTTCGCCCGGAGAGCCCGGCGCTGTTCCACACGAATGGCGGAAGCGGCCGCGTTGGGAAGCTTGCAGTGAAATATCACCAGGATATGAAGCTCGGCGAGATCTATCCCGAGATCGGATTCATCACTCAGGCCGCACTCTCAAAGGGCGGTGTGGAAATCGAGAACACAGGAACTGAACCGCTTGTGTTGACCTTCGACTTCCCGCAGAACGCGCATTCCAAAACGCCCGGTGTTGCCGGTGCGAAGTAGT